>RCUK01000125.1_pt1 | contig 93674 bp, 61 predicted proteins | sample 2166381 | NCBI WGS metagenome assembly RCUK01 (sample SAMN09932809, study PRJNA488358) | compost metagenome | isolation source: compost soil in an enriched community | place: Germany: Experimental Botanical Garden | reverse complement strand
TTAGAGCAACATTTCCCAGTGTTATATGCTGGTGCAAATGGTCGTTGTGCACACGAAATGATTTTAGATTGTCGTGGTTTCAAAAACTTCGGTATCGAGGTAGTTGATATTGCAAAACGTTTAATGGATTACGGTTTCCACGCTCCTACCGTTTCTTTCCCAGTTGCTGGAACTTTAATGGTTGAGCCTACAGAAAGTGAACCTAAGCACGAGTTAGACCGTTTCTGTGATGCTTTAATTGCCATCAGAAATGAAATTAGCGAAGTTGAAGCTGGTAGCTTAGACAAAGTAGATAATCCTTTGAAAAATGCACCTCACACTGCTGCTGTAGTTACTGGTAACGATTGGGAGCATTCATATAGCCGTCAAACAGCTGCTTTCCCATTGCCTTACGTTGCTGCTTACAAATTCTGGCCTTCGGTTGGTAGAGTAAACGATAGTCATGGAGACCGCTCTTTGATTTGCGCTTGCCCTCCGTTAGAAAGTTATATGGAAGAAGAAGCTTTAGCTTAAACTTTGTCATCCTGAGCCTGTCGAAGGATCTCAAAAAAGAATAAAACACTCAATAGCCTGGACAGATGTTCGGGCTATTTTTGTTTCGTTAAACGTTGTTATTTTGAGCTTGTCGAAACACCTAGATAACCGATAATAATGTTTTGAAAAGCAATAGCCGCATTTCATTTTAATGTTTGTCCTGCTGTCCGCTTTACTTCGGGCAAACACATAGGTTTGCCACTACGTGTTCGCTGCCATCAGGTTTATAAAACTTAAATCATTGCAATAAACTCAACAATATTTAGCCTGTAACCAACCTCATCGTTATTGCGTCCCATTGGAAACAATAACTTCAATGAAAAAAATCATATTAACTTCTTTACTTCTTCTTATTCAAGTAGTAGTCTTCGCTCAAAATCTAGATAAAAAAATAGATAGTCTCTTATCGAATGTTTTTACCGACACAAACGGCCCCGGTGGCGTGTTCATGATTGCCAAAGCGGGAAAGCCTATTTATCAGAAAGCTTTTGGCAAAGCTAACATTGAACTTGACGTCGATATGAACACCGAAAATGTCTTTCAACTTGGATCAATCACCAAACAATTTACAGCTATTGGTATTTTGATGCTAGAAGAGAATGGCAAGCTTTCGACAAACGATCCAATTTCAAAATTTATTCCAGACTATCCAAATGGTAAAAACATAACCATCCATCAGTTATTAAATCATACTTCTGGAGTCAAGGATTTTACAAAAATGAAGTCGATATCTCAAATTGCTCAAAAAGATTTATCGCCAAAGGAATTGGTAGATTTCTTCAAAAATGAACCGGTAGACTTCCAACCTGGAGAAAAGTTTGAATACAATAATTCAGGATATGCAGTTTTAGGTTACATCATAGAATTAGTTGCTAAAGAAACCTACCAAGATTATATTCAAAAGAATATTTTTGCTAAAGCTGGAATGCAGCACTCTCGCTACGCAAGTGATATCGCCATTATTCCAAATAGAGCCTATGGCTATCAGAAAAAATCAAATCAATTCGTAAATAAAACAAAGATCAGCTTCAGCATCCCATATGCATCGGGTTCGTTAATGTCAACTTTGGATGATATGTTAAAGTGGCAAAAGGCACTAAATCAGAATCTGCTTTTAAAAGCCAGCTCTATTCAGAAGGCATTTACAAAATCAAATTTAAACAACGGTGATGTTGTAAACTACGGTTACGGTTGGCATTTGCTAAACATCAATGGTATTTCAACTAGAGAACATGGAGGTAGTGTTTTCGGATTTAAAACCATGGGAGTTTATATCCCTAGCAAAGATATTTATGTAATTGGCCTAACAAATTGCGACTGTAATTCGCCAACTCAGGCAACAAGAGATATTGCTAAACTCTTAGTAGAGGCTTCGAAGTATTGAGATCTATTAAATAAAAATATAAAAGTGGGAAGTAAAGATTTACCTAAAAGACTTACGGAGTATCGAAGACTTCGTAAGTCTGCAATTACGTTTCTATCAAAGGAACTAATCCAAAGTCAAATCAATTTTCTTCAATAAATAGCTGTAATGATCCGCTACTTCCCCATTAGTAGTTTGTAATCGTTGCTTAACCAAAGTTCTAACTTTATTTAACTCTGAGATAGCTAGGGTTTCAACTTTAAACTGCTTATCGGTTCCTAATAAATCCATATATTGGAAATAAAGCTGATTTTCGTTCTCGACATTTTCAAATAATTCGAAGCAGTTATTGTCATTACTAAAATTGCTTGCAAATCCCTTTGCATTGGGCGCAGTTTTCTTTAATGCCGAAAGATTAATCAGTCTATCAACATACACCGCTTGTATTAACTGGTCATAATAATTAGGTGATTTTATATTTTCAGCAAATGCCACTGTTCTAATATCATTCAATAGATTGCCAGCACTATAGCCGTTGGTATTGTGTAAGCCATTATTTATTAAATGCACTAACTTACCTACATTTAAAAGTTCTGTTTGGAAGCTTTTCTTTACTAAACGCTCTACATAAGTGCTTACCGTTACAATTCGTTTTACGCTGCCAGCTTTTTCATAAATAATCATGTCCTTAGGCAAAGCATTTAACCATATAGGTAACTGACGATACTGCTCTAACATAAAAGCTACAGCTTCTTCATTCTGTTTTTTGGATGTAAAACGATAGGTAGACTGTGCTTGTCCTTGAACTGGATAGTACTGAAATGTGCCGCCAACCACGGCGCCAACATGGCCTAGATACCTGTTGTATTGATTTAATACCGCTACATACATATCTTCCAACTCGTCATACTTTGCCCCTGGCTCGTTCATCCAATTACGCATATTGCTCAAGATATAGCGAATGTTTTTCACACCATATCTACTGGCTTTAACCACATCGTCCCCTAAACTTTCTCTTTGCGAAGATGGATCACTTGCATTCACATCCCCCTCGGCAAACCTGTAGTTCGGGTCGTTAGCGTGCTTGGCAATCCACTGGTTAAGCATTTTAGTTTCTTCATCTGCAGTATTTGCGTCAATATTCCTGTATCCCCAATTGATGGCATATTTATCATATACACCTAGTAACGGAGGAGTTAGTTTCACTCCCTTATCTTCTGGTTGAGCTACGTAATTATTACGGGCATAATCCATAATTGATGGCGTAGTGCCATATTTTTGAGTAAACGAAGCAGAACGTAAAGAGTCCACAGGAAAAGCGTAAGAAGCGCCCATATTATGACGCAAACCTAAAGCATGACCAATTTCATGGGCTGCCACATAGCGAATAGCTTCCCCTAAAGTTTCATCTGATAATTTGCCCGAACGAACAGAGGGATCATTGGCTGCTGTTTGTGCAAATCGCCACTGCGAAAGAATTTGAAGGATATTGTGATAGATAATGACATCCGACTCTAAAATCTCACCAGAACGCGGATCAATTACAGATGGACCTTTTGCATTTGGAATAGCTGACGCCGTGTATCTAATTACCGAATAACGGATATCTTCGGCATTAAATTTCGGATCATTAGCAGGTACATCTTTGACAATGATGGCATTCTTAAATCCAGCCGTTTCGAAAGCAGGTTTCCAATCTTCTACCCCTTTTCTTATGTATTCCTTCCATTTTTGGGGAGTTGAACCATCCAAATAGAAAACAATTGGCTTTGCTGGTTCAACCAACTCACCTCTTTTCATTTTTTCTCTATCTTCTGGTTTTGGTTCCAATTTCCATCTGTTGATGTAAGCTTTACTGCCAGTCGCTTCGCTTTCATTAAATGTAGTGAAGGTTTTGGTGAAATATCCTACTCTATCATCTGCATACCTGCCCATCATTGGTTGTTCTGGTAGTAAAACCATCGATCTGTTTACTACAATAGAATAAATATCTTCGGCATTGGTGAAGGTAATTAAACTACGTACTTCAATATTTTTATCGAAGCTTTGTACACCTTCAATGTAAGACCGATCGGTTTCTACTTTATACTTTTTATCTGGAATACCCATTGCTTTTTGTAATGGATGCTGTGCGAATGGGCTAATATCTTTTACATCGGCAACAAAAAACTGTTGAATATCGATAATTGCATTTTTTCCATTTTTCCCTTTAGCCTTTATTGGAAACGACATCAATATGGGATCTAGAGTTTGGAGTGCTAAGGCTTTTCTGAAGTTGGTATCCGCTCCCGTAAATCTTAAAGCAATTCTTGAGGTCACTTTTCTTAGGTAGATATACTTACCATCTGGCGATTTATCCCATTGCAACATTAAACCAGGTTGTGCTCTTTCACCTGCCACCATTTGTTCAAAATCGCTGCTACTCATGGCTACACGAGTAGAAACCATCAACATATCGCGTTTTAACAAACTATCTGGAATTTCGAAAAAATAGCTGTTATTCGCTTTATGACTAATGAACATTCCAGTGTCGGAAACTACGCCATCTTTAAAAAATGTCTGAAAACTTTTGATACCATCTGATGCTGTTTTAGCAGTAGTAATTGCTGTATCTGTATTTTTTTTTACCTGTGCATCCGCTTGAGAGCAGATGCAAAATACCGTTCCTAATAGAAGGATTTTTATGTTATTGTACATAGAATTTCTTTTGTGTGGTATAACGTATCTTCGCTTTAAGATTGCTTTTCCGAATTTGATTCGGAAAAACAATGACGAAAATATCAACGTCATTTCGACTGGAGTACAACGGAATGGAGAAATCTTTTAAAGAAGATGTGTATCGAAAGATTTCTCCACTCGCTTCGCTGCGGCCGAAATGACGGTTTGGGGTAATTACTCGTAACCTGGATTTTGTTTACCAAATAAGTTGTTGCCTACCGTTTCCGATTCTGGTATCGGTAGAATGTGCTGGTTTACGTTAGTCACTGCTGGTTTAATTGCAGAAATCTTTCCGAAACGGATATTCGCAAACCAATCGCTTCCATTTTCGAAGCAAAGTTCTTTGATATATTCTGCGTGAATTTCGTCTAGCAGCGCTTCTGGAGTTGCAGCAGTAGAAACTCTAGGTACTCCCCAAGCCCTGCTCATAATAGTTTGTAACGGAAGTTTAGCATCTTCCAAAGGTGCATTAGAGCGTATTAAACCTTCCGCTTTGATCAAATACATTTCTGCCAAGCGAATAAAATAAGTTGGTGAAAATATAGTCGCGTTATTCACCTTAATAAGGTTATTCGTAGCTGCATTGAACGAGGCAGCCACTCGAGGATCACCTGTCATAAAAGTTTTTAACCAAGGACTTACAATAGTGGCATTGTTGGTGTAAGTAAACTTTTTACGATCAGCGACAAAAGTTACCGCATCTGTGGCACGCATAAAGATCATCTCTGTAGAAGAAAATCCAGTAGAAAATACAGCTGCGAAATTAGGACTCAAGCTACGTTTGTTATCTTTGATCACTTCATCTGCCAATGTAGCCGCATTTGCATACTCTCCTTTAAATAATAAAACACGAGCTTTTAATGCCTTAGCCGCAGTTTTAGAAAACAAAGTTGCCTTGGTGAAATCAGGAGCATTAGCTATCGCATAATCTAAATCGCTTATAATTTGTGTGTATGTTTCGGCAACCGTACTACGTTTAACGTGACGAGTCGTAAAGTCTATTGCATCAGTTCTTACAATCACTCCATACACGCTATTTATATTATAGAATTGCCCAAAATAACGCAAAGCATCGAAAGTTGCCATTCCTCTTAATGCCCTCGCTTGGCCTAGCATCTGGTCTCTTTCCGTAACAGATAGTTCTCCTTCTGGCAATTCTCCTATCAGTTGCATCACCCAATTAGTTTGGTTGATCATTTTATAAAAAGCTGTCCAAAAATTGTTTACGTTAGCAATTTGTGGATTAAGATTATTGTCTTGAAACTGAATTTCCGGCTGTATACTTCTACGCATAGTGCCGCCTAATACCGATGGTATTAATTCGGTGTGCATATAATAATGTTGGGCATGCAATAAAGCATAAGCACCATTAAGCAAGTTTCTAGCTCCTTCTTTATTTTTAGCCACGTTTTCAGGCGTAAGGTTGTTTGGAGGAGTTACGTTAAGTACGTCGGTTAATTTACTGCATCCACTAAGAATAAGGGATAGCACAAGTAGTTGATATATTATTTTCATTATAATTTCCTTTTAGATTTATGGATTAAAATGCTGCCCTGATACCAAAAGTGTAGATTTTTGCCAATGGAAAACGGCTATTGTCTAACCCTGTACTTAAATCGTTATTAAATAAATTTGCAGTTTCTGGATTTGGACCTGGATAATTAGTAATGGTAAATAAATTAGTAGCTGTGGCATTTACCTCTACACTCTTGATGAAACCAGTTTTAGCGAGGAGCGCTTTCGGTAAAGCATAAGCCAAAGTCACATTTTTTAATCTTAAAAACGAGCCATCGTAAACGTAGAAGCTAGAAATTAGATTGTTAGAATTTGGATCACCAAAAACTGCTCTAGGAATATTGCTAGGTGCATCTGGTCTCCAGCGATTCAAGGCTAAGTCCATTTTATTTTCACCTGCTGCTATGTTAGTATAGTTTACGTTAGTAGCTAGCGTGCCCCAGCGTAAGTCGTTCCCAACTGAATAGGTAAATAGTGCATTTAGGGTAAAACTTTTATATCTGAATGTATTGGTGAAACCTCCAGCCAAATCTGGCAACGCATTGCCAATTACGGTTTGGTCGTCAGAGGTGATTCTTCCATCACCATTCAAATCTCTAAATTTGATATCCCCTGGTCTGGTGTTAACATTCTGATAGACTCCTGTAGTAGAACCTGCATTTAAAGCGTCTAATTCTGTTTGCGATTGTATCAATCCATCGGCTACCCTACCATAAATTAAGCCCATTGGCTCACCAATTCTTAAGTTGTAACCCGATGATGGCGGAGAAATATTTCCGGTGGCTGCATTAAGGAAATCACTGTTAAGTGAAACCAATTTGTTTTTATTGAAAGCTGCGTTTATGGAAAGGTTCCATTGAAAATCTTTTGCCTTAATGATGTCTCCATTTAAGCTAAATTCTAAACCTTTATTTTGTGTACGACCAAGATTGGCGATAGTTTCAGCAAAACCTGTGCTGCCTGGCAACATCACCCTAAACAATAGGTCTTTGGTATCTTTTACGTAATAATCTACTGTACCGCCTAAACGACCTTTAAAAAGTTCGAAATCTAGACCAATATCAGTTTGTGTAGTTAACTCCCATCTTAAACGACTGTTGCCTAGCTGATTTTGAAGTACTGCTGGTAAACCACCATATTGATCTGCTTGAAAAAGTGTGCGCCATTGGTATGGACCAAAGTTCTGCTGACCAGTTAAACCAATGCTGGCACGTATTTTTAACTCGTTTAAAAACGTAACATCCTTCAAAAAATTTTCTTCCGATAATCGCCATGCTCCCGATGCAGTTGGGAAAAATGCCCACTTGTTTTCTTCCGCAAATTTTGACGAGCCATCGGTACGAGCAGATATACTTAACATGTACTTTCCTTTGTAAGCGTAATTAGCACGGCCGAAAAAAGATACTAATCCACTTTGTGTTTTATTGCCCCGAACAATGAAATTGCTACTTGCACTTGAAAGATTGTTTAGGATATCATCTTGCGGAAATCCCATTGCGGAAGCTGAAATAAATTCATTATTATCGCCCTGCCAAGAAGCTCCTAATATACCGTCTATCGAATGTTCTCCAGCGAAAACCTTGTTATAGTTTAAAGTATTTTCCCATAAGTGAGAAAGAAACTGACTACTACCCTGCTGACTAAAACCAGATCCGTCACCTGTTGCCCTAGCCCAACCACCTAATGCCGTTTGGCTTGGGTAAAAACTATTTAGTGAGCCGTTATTATAATTTATCGACAAAGCTGAACGTAGCTTAAAGTCTTTAGCAATAGTAGCCTCACCATATATAGAACCGAATACTTGAGCGGTTTTATTAGTGTTACTCGCTTTCGATAAAGCTACTGGATTTTCTTGGGCCCAACCTTCAGAAAATGTGAAAGTTCCATCTGGATTATATACTGGCAAATCTGGACGGAAGGTATAAATACGGCTTAGCAAAAGTGGATCTGGAGAGGTCTGTTTTGAAGAGGACAGATTTAAAGAAGTACCAAGCTTTATGTATTTAGAAGCAGCAATATCGAGGTTTACTAAAAAATTATATCGGTTAAAATTAGCATTTACAAAAGTACCATCTTGGTTTGTTGAACCTAAACTTACGTAATAATTTGCCTTATCGGTTGCGCCACTTGCTGCTACGTTAACATTCCTAGAAAGCGCACTTTCGGGGCTTACTTCTTTTTCCCAATTAGTGTCTGCGTTACGAAAATAAGTACCGTTTTTAATTTGCTGCACTTGAGCTGCTGTAGAGGTAGAATTATTTGCAGCCTCTGTCCAAATCTCTTTAAATTGTGCTGCGTTTAATACTTTCTGTGTTTGCGCTTCTTGTAAGCTAAAAGTAGTATTAAAAGTGTAGCTAGGTCCGGTCTTTGCACTTCCTTTTTTTGTAGTAATTACAACTACACCATTTGCAGCTCTAGAGCCATAAATAGCAGTAGCAGACGCATCTTTTAAAATAGTCATGCTTTCAATGTCGGCTGGGTTTAAGTTATTTAAAGGCGAACTTAAACCTTGATCAATTAGGTTAGAATTGAGTACGCTGCCATTATCTGGAATATTTCCTTCGGCTACTACGGGCACTCCATCTACTACATATAACGGTTGATTGGACCCCAGTAAAGAGGACGCTCCTCTAATACGAACTCTGGTTGCTGCACCAGGTTGACCGCTTTCCTGAACTACCATTACTCCGGCCACTCTACCTTGTAGCGCTTGTTCTACATTAATCGTTGAAGGCAGATCTTTGATAGCATCACCAGAAATAGTAGCCAATGAACCCGTAACATCCTTTTTCTTCTGAGTACCATAGGCTATGATTACCGTTTCTTCTAACTTGCTAGTGCTCATTTGTAACGTAATGTTGATATTGTTTAATTTACCAACCGTAACTTCACGAGTGTCAAAGCCTATATAACTAAAAACGAGTATTGTATTTTCATTAGGAACAGTAATCGAGTAATTACCATTCTGATCGGTGGTAGTTAAAGTTCCGCTTCCTTTAATTTGTATGTTTACTCCAGGGAGTGGTAAGCTATTCTGGTCTAAAACCCTTCCAGTAATTCTAATAGCTTTAAAAAAATCTCCAATAACATCAAAAAATCCCTTTTGCTGGTCGTATACTACCACTGTTTTATTTCTAATAGCATAGGTGAATTTCTGACCTTCAAAAACTTTTTTCAGGGCATTTTCGAACTCGCTGTTATTGAGTACCACATTAACTGGCTTAGCATTCTTAATGGTCGAATTTCCGTAAACGAAATCGTATCCACTTTGTTCGCCAATTTTTTCGAGCACATTGATTAACATTTGATTTTTCTCGTTCAGCGTAATTTTCTGCGCATAGGTATTTCCCTGCACTTTAAACACACTTACTAAAATCAATAAAATGAATATCCTCATCACTTTCCACAGTTTATACTGCAAGACGCACAGTCCTGTCAATTTTGACACGTAAATTTTATACATTTGTTTAGTTTGGTTGTTAGTTGATAATTGTTGTTAGTCCAATAAATGTTGAATGATAAATCAAACTTTCGCAGGTCCTGATTGCAGTCGGGGCCTGTTTTTTTGACTTACCGTTAAATGTTAGTCATTCGATAAAACGGTAATCCTCCTTCCTTCGGCTTTAAATTGAACAAATCCTGTGAGTTGGAGCGCTTCTAGTATTTTTGAGATAGGCTGCGACCTAGATACCTGTCCGCCAAAACGTTCTTTCGTAATTTCTCCTTCGTAAACTACTTCTACGTTATACCATCTGGCAATTTTCCGCATCAAGCTTTCGATATCTTCGTTGCTGAAAACGAACTTTCCATCTTTCCAATCTATTATTTCATTTGTTTTTACCTGCATGATTTGGATACCTGAAGCACTTAAAACTGCTTGCTGATTAGGCTGAAGTATTTTTTCCAATCCAGAAACAGCTGATTTCACCTTTACACTACCTTCCATTAAAGTAGTACGCACGGTATTTTCTTCAGAATAACTGTTGATATTGAAATGAGTTCCAAGAACTTCTACGATTTGTGCTTTCGTTTTAACCCTAAAAGGATGATTGCTGTCTTTCTTAACTTCAAAGTAGGCCTCGCCTTTAAGCTCAACTTCACGTGGGTGATCATTTCCAAAATCGGTGGCATATTGAAGAGACGATGCGGCATTCAACCAAACTCGGGAACCATCCGGCAACATCACCTGATAAGTTTGTCCGTTTGACGTAGAAAGTATATTTAGACCGTTGCCTGAATTTTGTTTTGAAGAAGAAGGCTTAATTTCATAAACCAGTTGACCATCAGCTGTTTTGTAAGCTACCAAACCATCTTGTCGTAACATTTCTCCCGACTTTAAACTTCCTAAATCTATCTTCCTCCCATCTGCCAAGGTTAATATTGCGGTATTTTTACCAGCCGCAATATCATTAGCCATATAAAAACGATTTGCATTGCCATTATGGTATAAAATAACGCCGAGAGTTATTAAAACAACAGCCGCCGCAGAAGTAATCCAAGTATATAACTTTAACGATTTAGTGTTTTTTACCGGTGCTTTTGACACATCAATTTGTTGCCACATCTTTTGTTGCGCAGTAAATAATTCGTCATCACCAAAACCACTGTTTCCATCCATGTTAAAGTGATGCAGCCAAATCATCAGTTGCTGTTCTTCTGTACTAGACAGATTTCCATTCCTCAATTTAGCGACTAACTCGTTTACCTTGACAATATCCATTTTGTTTTTTATGCTTGCTATAGTTATAACAACTCATCTTTGCAAAATGGGTACATGTAAAAAATAAAAATTTTGATTTTTCTTCTAACGAAGAATATACAGCACGTAAATTGCCAAGCCAAATTTATCTTTTAAGAGCCTAGCAGCCCTTTTTAACTGCGTTGAAACGGTATGTTCAGAAAGATCTAATTTTTCCGCTATGGCTTTGGTACTTAGAAAATATTGCTTTTTTAGCTGATATATTTCTCTCATACGTGGCGGCATAGCTTCGATTTCCTTTTCGATCATAGCCCTAATTTCTTTTTCACGTATAAGGAAATCAGTATCGTTACTTGTAGTTGCGGCACTATTGATTTGTTCTGTTTCGAACCGTTGCAGCACATCTTTGTGCTTATAGATATTTAAAACTTTGTTCAGCACTGCCTTATAAAGATAAGCAGACACTTGCAAGTCTAGCTCCAAATTGCTTCTTTGGTCCCAAAAGCGAATAAATACCTCTTGCACAACATCTTTTGCTTCTTCCTTATCTGCCAATTTTCGGTGAGCATAAATCAATAGCAAAGCACTATACCTCATGTATAACTCATAGAAGGCTTGCTCATTATTGTTTTTTATTTCAATAATAAGTTCGGCATCTAATAAGATTGATTTTGTTTTTTTGGTCATTGTGCTTTGAACAGCCTTATCGTTTAAGATAATAGTTTGCTGTTAAAAATAGGAAAACAAAATGGTTTTGATAACGGAAAAGAAAGTTTCCCAGCTTTGTTAGAATGCTTTAATCCATCCTGTTATATTTTCTTCGGTAGAAACCAATTGAAAATCTTCAAAATTACCCATCACTTTAACTGTTTGGCCAATAGTTAAATTAGCTTTTATTCCAGCCATTAAATTTGGGTTATCATATAAACTCTGATTAGCATTAGAAATTTTACGAGTAGTTAGTGGCTTTGTCTCTACTAAAGATTTGCTAGGAATGTAACCCAATTTTCCATTAGGTAGGGCTATTTTGTAATAATTACTGGAAGCCGCTAATACACGAACTACCGTATGCTGTTTCAATGTTTCTGTGCTAGCTAATTGTTGGTTTTCAGAAATGCCAACAGATTTATTTAAAGTTCTCATGGTCGAATTTAGCTTAGTAATATCGCTAGAGATGTTAGGCACTAAAGGAATTAATGGGTCTACAAAAGGCAGTGGGTCTATCGCTCCGTTATTTGTATAAATTCCGAAATGGAGATGTGGCGCTGTGGTTCTGGCATTTCCAGTATTACCCATCAAACCTAGCGTATCACCTAAAACCACTTCCTGACCATCAACTACCGTTTGTTCATCTAAATGCGCATAGTATAGAGTATAGTCTTTTCCTTTCGGACGAAACCAAACAACTTTACCACCTAGGTTATTTTCGTTTACACGAGTTACCGTGCCTTCCGATACTGCAACTACAGGTGTTCTTAGTGGAGAAAAAATATCTATACCTTCATGTTTACGCGTGTTGTTATCTCTGCCTACGCCATAGAAGCTCTGTATTAAACGTCTATTCGCAGCCTTTAAAGGAAAAGCAAGTGATGGACCTAAAGAGAGCTCAAGCGTATAAGAACCACTGCCCAACAACTCTGGCTGTAGGCGTAAAAGGTAATCTCCACTCCTGTTTGCTTCCAACTGTAAATCTCCTCCTAAACTGTCGGCAAAAGCCAATACCTTAAACTCTCCATTTTCTTTCTGCTCCCATATATCCATGTAAATAGCAAAATTATGTATAGACTGCTTGCTCAATTTTGCTGTCAATAATTGCCCTCTTTCCAACTTAAACCTAAAACTTGCACCATCAACTTTATCAGCTGCAAAATAGCCCGTCTCTTTGTAAGGAACTTTTATACCCGACGCTGATTGTAATAAGCTATTTGCTTTTGTAATCCAACTGCCGCCCATAGTACTTTTGTCCAAACCAGCATTCAATAATCTTCTTTCGTATTGCGCATGTGGCGAAGACGGTTTGAGCAAATTAAACGGACCGCTTTTACAAGCATATAAAACACTGATCAGTACCAATAAATAATATGGCGTAAATTTCATATTGATTATTACTTGTTAATTTTTACTGCTGGAGTTAAAAGTATATCTACCATGTGCGGTAAAACAGATACATCCCAAGTGTGAAATGCAGTTTCCTTTAACTCATCATCTACGTGGATATCTTTATTTTTCCAAGCTATTTTTATGCTATTTACCGATATTGGTTTAATAGGAAAATTTGGCTTTTTACCTGCAATTATTTCTTCCAAATATTTAATAAGAATGGGACGTTGCTTGGCTTTTACCAATACCAATTCTAACTTACCGTCTCCCGGATCAGCAGTTTTAGCTAATTCCAATTGTGGTCCTAATCTCGCAATGTTTAGTAGTTCAATCATTAAATAATCTTCGGTAGTTTCTTTGCCATCTAACAATATGGTAGCTTCTACAGGTTCATAGTGTTTTGATAGATGCAGTAATGCATTTAAAGCATGTAAAACTTCATCTTCTGGCTCTTCAGAAGTTGAGCTTGGTTGGTCGTCCATCCATTTGATAAGAGCCGGAAATAGACCAAAACCAAACGATTCGATAAAATATTCTTCATCTTTTCGAGTTCTTGCCAGTCCAACATCTAGTTTTTGTAGATTTTCCAGCTTCCAACTCTGTGCATTTTCACGCAAATTATCGCTAATAACTAAAGAACTTGCAATATTATTGGCCGTCCCTAATGGCAAAATAGCGATGGGTCTTTTATACTTCAATTTTTTATCTAAAAGATTGAGTATAGCTTTACGAACAGTACCATCACCACCAGCAACAACAATATATTTTGCATCCCTAGCTATCTTTTTGAATATTTTCTTCTTGGAAGAAGTATAGTTACATCGATAACCTTCGGCTTTTAGCATTGCTATCAAATGCTCACTTTCATGCTCTTCTGCACCAGCGGTTGGATTGTGCAATAACTCAATTTTTGTCTGCTCTATTTTCATCATTTCTAATCTATTTTCATTTAGTGTCAACAATAAGAGCATTCTAATAGTTTTTAATATATGACTAATAATAAATGAGCTAGCGCTTTAGAATGAGATGATGCTATAGCTAACTCAAAAACTTTACCATAAAATAGAATTGAAATGAATATACTAATCACTAATGATGACGGCATTTACAGCCCAGGAATAGCGGCTTTAGCACAAACAGCAAGACAGTTCGGAACCGTTAGAGTGGTAGCTCCAGATGTAGAGCAATCTTCTATGGGACATGCCATTACCCATTCGAGACCACTTAACTATAAAAAATCGCCCATTACCTTTGAAGGCATCGAAGCCTATCGTGTAAATGGAACTCCAGCAGATTGCGTGGCGTTAGGTTTACACATGTATCCAGATACCGAGGTAGTTTTATCAGGCATTAACATGGGGCCCAACTTAGGCAATTCGATGTGGCATTCGGGAACATTAGCAGCTGCAAAACAAGCTGTATTACTAGGCATTAAAGGAATTGCCTTAAGTACACCTGTAGGTAAAACCGAACCTGATTTTAACCTATTAGCTCCTTTCGTAGAACGATGTTTGAGCTTGCTTTTTGAAACCGACGAAGTGGCGCTTTACAATGTGAATTTTCCGAAGGAACCAAAAAAAATGATGTGGACTAGACAATCGGTAAGTCTGTATGACGGCACGGTAATTCCGGGAGAAGATCCAATGGGAAGAAAGAACTTCTGGATTTCTGTAAGATCACTTGAACAGGCAGAAGAAAATAGCGACCGTTGGGCCATGGAGCGTAACTATGTATCTATTACACCTTTAAGATTAGATTTAACTGATGAGCAACGGCTGAGACAAAAATTGGGAACCGATGATGTGATCGGTTATCAAGGATTAGGAACTAGTTAATTACTCGCTTATTTTACACACAAAAAACATTGAATACACATGGTTTTCGCATTTTTGACTTCAATTTAAGACAAGCATATGAGTTTAGAAAATAAAGTAGCCTACATTACCGGCGGCACAAAAGGTATTGGATTTGGGATTGCAAAAGCATTGGTAGATGCAGGTTTAAAAGTCGCTATCTCAGGTAGAAAATTAGAAGACGTAGAGAAAGCAAAGGCAGATTTAGGTAGTGATAATGTGCTAGCAGTGGCATCTAATGTGGCTAATTACAATGATGAAGAAGCTGCTGTTGCTGAAATTGTAGCTAAGTTTGGTAAGTTGGATATCGTGATTGCCAATGCCGGTGTAGGTAAATTCGGTCCTATCGACCAATTAAGTTTAGAAGACTGGAACGCAATGATTGACACCAACTTGACTGGCGTTTTCCATACTTTAAAAGCTAGTGTGGAGCAACTGAAAGCAAACAAAGGTTACTACATATCTATCGCGAGTTTAGCTGGAACAAACTTTTTTGCGGGCGGTGCTGGTTATAACGCCTCTAAATTTGGTGTAGTTGGCTTTACGCAAGCAGCTATGTTAGATTTAAGAGAATACGATGTAAAAACCACGACTATTATGCCCGGTTCGGTAACTTCTCATTTTAATGACCACCAGCCTAATGATGCGGATGGGTGGAAAATTCAGCCAGAAGATTTAGGGCAAATGATAGTAGATTTATTGAATTTAAATCCAAATGTCTTACCGTCAAAAATTGAGGTTAGACCTACTAGGACGAAATAGATTTTAAACTTTATAGATGTTAGCCACAGATGCACAGATAAAAATTTTCAAAGAAATCTGTGCATCTGTGGCTTTTTAATCTATTGGTGGGTGTCCCCACCCACCAATATCTAAATAGTTTATAAAAAATATTTAACAAATGAGTTGGGTAAGGTAGGGTTTCTTCAGAATTATACGCTATAATGAATCATTTCACCCATTTATTAATATCATCAACACATCAGTAAATAACAAAACTTATTAATCTTTATAGTGAGTTAATATTGCAAACTCATCGATTCCTTCTTCATAAAATTTAGCACTGCTCCATCTATAGCTTTCTTCTAAATCAACTAACTGCCATTTTTCTTGTAATGGATTTTTATGAATATAATCTAACTTCTGTTCTAAAATAATAGTGCTACTCATAGGAATTGCAAGAGGGTCCCTTTTCCAAAAATGATAGCTCCTATCACTAATATCGGCTTTATACAAAGCCAAATTATCTGGTTCTAAATTTCTCAAATATTTTTGAAACTGATGCGCAGTATATTTCATAAAGCTACCAACTGGAGTTTCCTTACCATTATTTTTCAATGCTTTCCAAAGTAAATGAATATGATTGGGCATAATAACAAAACCATAAACTTTAACTAATTCATTTACTGTCAGGTAACGAAGTGATTCTATGACCAAGATTTTAAGATTGTCGTCTTTTAATAAAGGATGAAAATTATTTATAGTGGCTGTGAAAAAATATATTTCATCGTTGTCCATTTGGCCCTGTCTTCTGTGAAATAAGCTCATTTCGATTTGTTTATCTAAAGATATTGATTACTTATTAAATTGGGTGGCAACACTCAATTCAAGAGCGTAAAGGAGTAAATTATATTTAAATATTACACCTGTGAAGTTGGGTGAGGACACCCAACTTTAGGGTGAATGATGCTGATGGTTGGAAAATTAAACCCGAAGATTTAGGGCAGATGATAGTAGATTTATTGAATTTAAACCCGAATGTTTTACCGTCAAAAATTGAGGTAAGACCTACTAAAACTAAATAATTTTTTAGCCACAGATGTACAGATAAGATTTTTAGACAGCGAAATCTATGCATTTGTGGCTAAATTTCTTAAAAAGTAGTGTTCAAAAAAATTATGAACAGACCTTACTTTTATATTATCATTTGTAGGTCAACGTATTGCCCCGTCTAAAAATATATTATCAACAGCACTGAAACAAGCGCAATATTTTTGTACCTTTGTATCCCGTACAAAAAGCAATAAAATGTATTTGTTGCAACAAAAATTCATCCATGACTAAGTATATTTTTGTTACGGGCGGTGTTACTTCCTCATTAGGAAAAGGCATCATTTCCGCATCTTTAGCTAAACTTTTACAAGCCAGAGGTTACCGAGTAACCATCCAAAAGTTCGACCCTTATATCAACATTGATCCAGGAACTTTGAACCCTTACGAACATGGCGAATGTTTTGTAACTGAAGACGGCGCAGAAACCGATTTAGACTTAGGTCACTACGAGCGTTTCTTAAACGTACCTACTTCACAAGCCAACAACATTACTACTGGTCGTATCTACCAAAACGTAATCAATAAAGAACGTCAGGGAGAATTTCTAGGTAAAACCGTACAAGTAGTACCTCACATTACCGACGAGATTAAACGTAACATGCGTATTTTGGGCGAAAGCGGAGATTATGACATCGTAATCACAGAAATTGGTGGTACCGTTGGTGATATTGAATCTCTTCCATTCGTAGAAGCTGTTCGTCAGTTTAAATGGGAAGAAGGCAACAACAATGCATTAGTTATTCACTTAACGCTAGTTCCTTATTTAGCGGCTGCTGGTGAGTTAAAAACCAAACCAACACAACACTCTGTTAAGGCATTATTGGAATACGGTATCCAACCAGATATTTTAGTTTGTAGAACAGAACATCCAATCAGTCAAGATATTAGAAGAAAAATAGCTTTATTTTGTAACGTTAACATCAATGCGGTAGTCGAATCTATGGATGCGTCTACAATTTATGATGTACCATTGTTGATGTACAAAGAACAATTGGATAAAACGGTATTAAGTAAATTAAAGCTCCCTACAAAGGCCGAACCTAGTATGGAAAGCTGGAAAGATTTCTTAGGTCGTTTAAAAAACCCAACTTCTGAAGTTAAAATCGGGTTAGTTGGTAAATATGTGGAGTTACCAGATGCTTATAAATCAATTACGGAATCGTTTATTCACGCTGGTGCTAAAAATGAGTGCAAAGTTCGTGTAGAATATATTCCGTCAGAAAGTATCTATGCCGATAATGTGAAAGAGAAACTAGGTCACTTAGATGGTGTTTTAGTTGCTCCAGGTTTTGGTAGTCGTGGTATCGAAGGTAAAATTGAAGCCATTAAATACGTAAGAGAAAATAATGTTCCTTTCTTCGGTATCTGTTTAGGTATGCAGTGCTGTGTAATTGAGTTTGGTAGAAACGTATTGGGATTGAAAGATGCAAATACAGTAGAAATCAACGAAGACACACCTCATCCAGTAATTAACATGATGGAAGAGCAGAAAAACATTACTACGAAAGGTGGTACCATGCGTTTAGGTGCTTATCCTTGCGATTTGAAAAAAGGCACAAAAGCTTTTGCTGCTTACGGCAAACAGCACATTTCTGAAAGACACCGCCATCGTTATGAGTTTAATAACAAATATTTAGCACAATACGAAGAAGCAGGAATGATCGCTTCTGGTATCAATCCAGAAAGTAAATTGGTCGAAATTGTAGAGCTTAAAAACCATCCTTTCTTTGTAGGTGGACAGTTCCACCCAGAATTAAAATCAACAGTTGCTAATCCTCACCCACTTTTTATTAAATTTGTGGCCGCTGCAATGGAGCAGGTAAAAAAGAAGGCAATTTAAAAGCAGTATAAAACAGTATAATGGATAGAAATACATTCACGGGTCTGTTCTTGATCATGATTATTTTAGCAGGTGGCGTTTTCTTAATGAAACCGTCGGAAGCTGAACTTAAAAAAGAACGAGAAGTACAAAGAGCAGATTCATTAAAAAGAGCAGGTGTTAAAGAACCTGCTAAAAACCAAGAAAAACTAGCAGCTACCCCTGTAAAAACAGTTGATACAGCAGCATTATCGGGGCCTTTTGGAGGAAATATCACTGGAACTGAACAAACTACAGTTTTAGAAAATGAAAACTTAAAAATCACTTTCAATAATTTAGGTGGTAAAATCCAATCGGTAGAAGTCAAAAATGAAAAAACCTATGGCAATAAGCCTTTAGTTTTATTTGATGGAAACCAAAATAAGTTTGGTCTAAACTTAAATATTGCTGGTAAAATTACCAACACTAACGATTTATATTTTACAGCTACTAAAACTGGCAATGGTGTTACCATGCGTGCCAATTACAGTGCAGATAAATTTGTAGATTTTGTGTATGCACTTCCAGCGAATGGTTCTAATTTAGATTTCAACATCAATTTAACTGGGTTAAACCAAGTGTTGCAAGGTAACAACGTAAACCTTAATTGGGAAACTACGTTGTTGCAACAAGAAAAAGATGCTAAAAAAGAGCAAGAGCATTCTGGCCCTTACTTTAAATATGTAGAGGAAACTCCAGACCACTTAGATTTACATAAAGACGAGAAAAAAGAGCTTACAGAAGGTAAAATCGAATGGTTTTCTTTCAAGCAACACTTTTTCTCAGCAGTTTTAATTCCTACGGTACCTTTTGATAAAGGGAACTTAGAGGTTAAAGTTTCCACTGAACCTGGTAAAATCAAATGGTATGGCGCAAACATGACTTTGCCTTTTAACCAATTAGCGGCTCAGAACTATAATTTCAAATTCTACTTCGGAACTAACAAATTTAGCACCTTAAAAGACCAAGGTCACGAGATAGAGAAACAAGTGGATTTAGGTTACTGGCCATTAAAATACATCAACCGTTTTGTGGTATTGCCTGTATTTAACTTCTTGGAAGGATTTAACTGGGGTTACGGATTAATCATTCTGGTACTAACCATTCTTTTGAAACTTGCTATGTCGCCGTTAACTTACAAATCGTATGTTTCGATGGCGAAAATGAGAGTTTTAAAACCAGAAATGGACGAAATTAAAGCTAAAGTTGGCGAAGATAACCCTACCCTTTTACAGCAAGAATATCTGAAACTGTACAAACAGGTTGGCGTTAATCCAATTGGTGGTTGTTTGCCGATGTTACTGCAATTACCATTTGTAATGGCTTTCTTCTTCTTCTTCCCCAACTTATTCGAGTTAAGAGGTGAGAGTTTCCTTTGGATGAAAGATTTGTCTACTTATGATAACTTTATCAACTTTGGTTTCAATGTTCCTTTTATTGGCGACCACTTGAGTTTGATGTGTATTTTAATGACCATTTCTACGTTAATCTACACTTATTTTAATAATCAAATTTCTGGTGCTACTGGACAAATGAAATACATTGGTTACATTATGCCAATCATTTTCTTAGGAGTTTTAAATAGCTATCCATCAGGGTTAAACTATTACTATTTCTTAGCCAACATGCTTACTTTCTTGCAACAGTTCTTGATTAGAAAAATGGTAAATGATGATAAAATTCATGCCATCTTGCAAGACAATAAGGCTAAACCGAAAGTAGAGAAAAAGAAAACTGGTTTCCAAGCTCGTTTAGAAGAGTACATGCGGACGCAGCAACAACAAGCTAATCAGAAGAAAAAATAGCAACAACAAAACAAAACAATAATTGAGAATCCCGCACCTGCGGGATTTTTTTTTGCCACAGATACACAAATTATTTACATTCTAAAAATCTGTGTATCTGTGGCTGTTCTATCTAAAATAATATCTATTGTAATATTTCCCTTAACATTTGCTTTAACTGGCTATTATTACGATTTTTAAAACAGTTTAACCGACAACTTAAAAAGTATTTATAAAAACTCATGCAAAAGAAATTCTTTCTGTTTTTCATGCTAATCAGCAGTGCTGCATTTGCTCAAAAAAAACCTTTAGACCACAGTGTTTATGATAGCTGGCAATCTGTAGGCAGTAAACAGCTAACCAATAATGGACTTTGGGCTAGTTTTATCGTTAGTCCACAGGAAGGTGATGGAAACCTTTACTTTCAAGAAACGCTTACTCCTTCAGGTCGTAAATTAATGATAGCGAGAGGTACAAACTTATCATTCAGTAATGACTCTAAATTTGCTGCTTTAGCGGTAAAACCTCTATTCAAAGATGTAAGACTTGCTAAAATCAAAAAGAAGAAAGCAGATGAACAAACAAAAGATACTTTAGCTATAATTAACCTCACCAATTTAAATGTTACTAAAGTTCCTCGTGTTAAATCTTTCTCATTTCCCGATAAAGGTGCTGCAATTATTGCTTACACGCTAGAAAAACCATTAGATACGGCTAAAAAATCCAAAACATCGGCTACGCCAGAAAAAAAAGATAGTGATTTATTTGCTGATGAACCTGCTGCAGGTGCTGGCGCAAGTAAAGAAGGAACCGATCTTATCGTTAAAAATTTAGTTACTGGAGTTGAAAAAACTTACAAATATGTCACTGAATATGCATTTAGTAAAGATGGTAAATTACTAGCTTTCACCTCTTCTGGTTCTAAAAAAGATGCAGCTGCTAAACAAGGTGTATTTTTGTTGAACACAGAAAAATGGACTTTAAAAACTTTAGTAAAGGATAAGGGTAATTTTAAAGGTTTTACTTTTGATGATGAAAGCGAACACTTAGCGTTCTTAGGCGAAACTGACCCAGAGAAGAAAGAAATTAAAGATTACAATATCTATTATAACTCTTTATCGCTAGATACTGCGCAAATTCTTGTTGACAATGAAATACCAGGTTTACCTGCCAAATATGCAGTAAGTGCAGATGGTAGATTGAATTTCAGCAAAGATGGAACCAAATTGTTCTTCGGCATTGCTCCCGAGAAAAAACCAAAAGATACGACATTAGTAGAATTCGAAAATGCGAAACTGGATATTTGGGGTTACAAAGATGACTATTTGCAAACCATGCAATTGAAGAATGCAGATAGAGAAGCTAAAAGAAGTTATTTAAGTGTAATCGATGTTTATAGCTCAGACCCTAAAATTATTCCGTTAACCGACGTAAAATTACCAGATGCTTCTTTGGTAAACGAGGGAGATGCCAGTTATGTATTGGCTTCTACAGATTTCGGCAACCGTGCAGCACAACAATGGACTGGTGGAAGCAAAAGAGATTATTACTTAGTAGATGTAAGAAACGGCAGTCGTAAAAAAATCATCGAGGGCTTAAGTGGCCAAGCAATGTCATCGCCAGGTGGACAATATGTTCTTTATTTTAATAATGAAAATAGCAATTGGTATACTTATCAAGTAGCTACCGGCAAAATCACTTTGTTAAACAATAACCTATCTGTAAAATTTGCTGATGAAGAAAACGATGTGCCAGATTACGCTAGAAGCTATGGAATAGCAGGCTGGACAGAAGATGACAAATCAGTATTGATTAATGATCGTTACGATGTTTGGGCATTTTCTCCGGATGGGAAATCTGCGCCTAAAAATGTAACCATAGGATTCGGTCGCTCTAACAACATCACACTTCGTGTAGAGCGTGTAAGTGTTGGTTCGGAGCGGTTGATGGGCATGAGAAATACTGGTGGTAATAGCGATGACCGTTTCTTCAAGAAAAATGAGGTGTTATATTTTGATGCTTTAAATAATGCTACCAAAGAAAATGGCATCTTCCGAAAAGCGATAAACGACAATAAACTGCCAGAACAGCTGACAATGGAAAAAGCAAAGTTTTCGTCATTAGTTAAGGCTAAAGATGCGGATTTGTTCATCTACGATAAAGGAAGTTATATCAAATCGCCAGATGTTTATATTTCTAAGGATTTTAAAACAGCTACAAAATTAAGCAGCACCAATCCTCAACAAGCCAACTACAATTGGGGCACTACCGAATTGGTAAATTGGACTACTCCAAAAGGCTTCAAATCTCAAGGTATTTTATACAAACCAGAAGATTTCGACCCTAACAAAAAATATCCGATGATTGTGTATTTCTACGAGAAACTTTCTGATGGTTTATACACTTATCAAGCTCCTGCTCCTACTCCTTCGCGTTTAAATATTCCTTTTTTCGTGAGTAATGGTTACTTGGTATTTGCTCCAGATATCAGTTACGAAACTGGTTATCCGGGTAAATCTGCCGAAGAATTTATCAACTCTGGTGTAGAGCATTTAAAGAAAAACGCTTGGGTTGATGGTGCCAAAATCGGTATCCAAGGACAAAGCTGGGGTGGTTACCAAGTGGCACACTTAATTACGGTAACCAATATGTACGCTGCTGCTTGGGCCGGTGCACCTGTGGTGAACATGACTTCGGCCTATGGTGGTATCCGTTGGGAAAGCGGAATGAACCGTCAGTTCCAATACGAAAAAACACAAAGCAGAATTGGTGCAACTTTATGGGAAAAACCCGAGTTATATATTCAAAACTCACCTTTATTTAGCTTCCCTAAGGTTAATACACCAGTGGTAGTAATGGCAAACGATGCTGATGGAGCTGTGCCTTGGTACCAAGGTATTGAGATGTTTACTGGCTTAAAACGTTTGGGTAAACCAGTTTGGTTGTTAAACTATAATAACGAAGCACATAACTTGGTGCAGCGCCAAAACAGAAAAGATATCCAAATTCGCGAACAACAGTTCTTTGATTACTATTTGAAAGGTGCTAAAGCGCCAGTTTGGATGGTAGGCGGCGTACCTGCAACCGAAAAAGGCAAAACTTGGGGTTTTGAATTAACCGACGAGAAACCTTAGGCAGTCAGTTTTCAGTTGGCAGTTAGCAATGACCTTATTAAGTCGTCATTGCGAGCATAGCGAAGCAATCTTTCATACAAGAAAGATTGCTTCGCTTTTTTTATATTTGAAATATCATGGCCATACATTCAATATTATTAGACTACATCACTTTCGAAGAAAAAGCACTTACTAATCGTTTTTTCAAACATGAAAACATTATACCACTACTCAATCAATTGCCTGCCCAATTTAAAACAGCACAACTTGGAAATTCCGTAAAAGGAAAAAGCATCAACGCTGTAAAATGGGGAAATGGAAAAACTAAAGTGATGTTATGGAGCCAAATGCATGGCGACGAAGCCACTGGTACCATGGCGGTTTTCGATCTGTTTAACTTCTTGCAAAAAGACAATGAAACCGTAAAACTGATTAACGATAACTGCGAACTATTGATCATTCCAATGGTAAACCCAGACGGCGCAGCTATGTTTACAAGACGTAACGCACAACAGATTGATATCAACAGAGATTTCATACAAACTACCACACCTGAAGGAAAAATTTTAAAACAGGCTAGAAATGATTTCGAACCTGATTTCGGTTTTAACTTACACGACCAAACTACTTTATGGAGTGTTAACGAAACACTAAAACCAGCTACACTTTCGTACTTAGCTCCTGCATTTGATAAAGCGCTTTCTATAAATCAAATTCGTGAAAATGCGATGCTAGTAATAGCTGATATGTTTAAAGAATTGAATCAATTACTACCCCTCCACATCGGTTTATTTGATGATGAATATGAACCACGGGCATTCGGTGATAACTTTCAAAAAGCGGGTACCTCTACCATCTTAATTGAAGCTGGTGGATATAAAGATGATCCTGAAAAACAACAAATCAGAAAATATTACTTCGCTTCTATCCTATCGGGATTAATTTCTATCGCAAGTAAAAACTACGAAAATCAAAAGACTGAAAATTACTTTGCTATTCCCAAAAACAACAAGCAAATTTTTCACGTAATGATCAATAACCTTATTTTAAATAATATCAAGGTAAGTGTCGGTATCAATTACGATGAATGCCCAAATACAGATGGAATGAGCACTTTTAAAAGTTACAGTATACAAGATATTGGCGATTTGAGCTTCTGTGATGCTTATGAAGTTTACGATGCTAATAACTGCGAATTGAAAGGTGATATCGTATTTAATAAAGCAGCAAATTTTGAATTACTAATGGAGAAGCAAATCATTTTAGCTTTTAAGGATGGCTATTTGTTAACTTAAATTTATTGCCACTGATACACATATAATTTAAAATTAAGTTTTAGGCACATTGATCTGTGCATCTGTGGCAAAAATTTTTCAAATTAAATCTTCCCTCATTTGTGGTAAAATACCGCAAAAACACTAAATTCAACGCATAAAACTAAACAAATGGCATTAAGTAGAATTTGGTCGGCATTTATTATCGTAGCTATTACTGTAGCTGCTATTAAATGCTTCTTTTTTGGACAAACAGAGATATTTAGCTGGATGGTGATAGGCAAAGCCGATGACGCTACTAACCTAACTAAAGTTGACGGTGTAATACAAACCTGCTGGAATGCGGTTGAAATGTGCTTAAAGCTAATTGGTGTGTTGGCTTTCTTCATGGGATTAATGAGCATAGCTGAGAAAGCTGGTGGCATCAGATTGTTATCTAAAATTGTAGGTCCATTTTTTTCTAAGTTATTTCCCGAAGTTCCTAAAGGGCATCCCGCTACCGGTCACATGGTGATGAATTTCTCCGCGAACTTGTTGGGATTGGATAATGCAGCTACTCCTTTTGGTTTAAAGGCAATGGAAAGTTTGCAAGAATTGAATCCCAATAAAGCGACTGCGAGTAATTCTCAAATTATGTTCTTGTGTTTACATGCAGCAGGTTTGAGCTTAATTCCAGTAAGTGTGATTGCATTGAGAGCTTCTTCTAATGCTTCAGATCCTACGGATATCTTCATTCCTTGTTTAATTGTAACCTTTATCGGTACCATGACGGCGATGCTGATTGTTTCTTTCAAGCAGAAAATCAATATTTTTCAACCTGTAATTTTAGGCTGGATATTAAGTATCAGCGCTGTAATTGGTTTGCTAGTTTGGTATATTACTACCTTAAATTCAAAAGATATTGCTTCCTTTTCTGGAACGCTGAGCAGCGGTGTTATTCTATTTATTGTGCTGGCTATTTTGTTGGGTGGCGTTTACAAAAAAATAGATGTTTTTGATGCCTTTGTAGATGGTGCAAAAGGTGGCTTTGAAACCGCAGTAAAGATTATTCCATATTTGGTGGGTATGCTCGTAGCGATTAGCATGTTGCGTACCAGTGGCACGTTTGATGTGGTTATTCTGGGAATAAAGAACTTCTTCACCTTTTTTGGTGCCGATACTCGTTTCGTAGAAGCTTTACCGACAGCTTTGATACGTCCTTTGAGTGGTGGTGGCGCTAGAGGAATGATGGTAGATACCATGACTGCTTACGGACCTGATTCTTTCGCCAGTAAATTGTCTGGTGTTTTCCAAGGAGCTGCAGATACTACTTTTTATGTAATTGCAGTTTATTTTGGTTCCATATCGGTTAAAAACACTCGCTATGCCATTGGCACCATGTTAATTGCAGATTTGGCTGGTGTTTGTACAGCAATTGGATTAGCTTACTTATTCTTCGGAAATAGCTAATAGGTGATTTATATATTCATAAAAAAACCGCATCAAATTGATGCGGTTTTTTTATGAATAATGGATTAAGGTTTATCCCACCATAAGTTAGTATTTAACGGAACTTCTACGGGAACATTTGCTCCATTCTTGGTGGTTTCCCCCGAAGGATAAGCCACCCTTCTAATAAAAGAAGGAAGTGCCGCATTTAAAGGTAATGAGAAGTCTTTGTACTGATAATCAGACCTTCTTGCGTCGTTCCATGCTTCTGAATTTAAATAAGTAGCAATATATTTCTCCTTAAATATTAAGGTCTTCGTAAGATTCCCTATTCCTACCGCAACTATAGGGCTAGCTAAATAAGCATTTTTTTCTATTGTAGGCACTTGTAACTTGTCCATATTAGCTCCAATTCCAGCTATGTAAGCATTATAAGCTCGGGTTGGATCAGTAGCCAATGCTGCTTCTGCTTCTATAAATTTTAACTCTGCGTAAGTTACGAGCAACAAAGGGGAAGTAGCACTAGTCCACGGAGAATTTGCAGATATATAATTCTCGTCCTTTACCGTATTGTTATTAGGAGGGTTATTGCGATTACCAGCTCCATTTACTGTACCGATATAAGCAGGATACGCTGGGTTTAAAGGTACAGAAGTTGGATCAGTAATTTTTCTAATTCTAGGATCTAGAATACCGTACGTAGTTCCATTTAGATGATCTATCAATTGCTCAGACAACCAACCTCCTAACGTTAAACTTGCATTATTAATGGCTACAGTTGCCCAATTATTTCTTAATACAAATGAAGCCATTCCCGCATCATCTGCATTAGATGTGTATGAATTTGACAAAGCAGTAAGTACATTAGCGGCATTGAATGTACTTTTTTTACTTATTTTTATTAAATGTCTAGCCTTTAGAGCGTAAGCTGTCTTTAGCCATTTAGCTCTATCTCCACCGTGAATTAAATCGCTCGCTGCTGCTAACTTTATGGTAGCAGTAGTTTTTGTTAATTCCGATATAGCTTCGTCCAGTAGCATATTAACAGAATTATAATTTTGCTCTTCACTATCATATTTAGGAGTTAGCGTAGCTGGATTAAAAGCATCTGAATATGGAGCAGCACCCCACAAATCACTTACTAAACTTAAATTATAAGCTAATAGCACATTTGCAACTCCTATATACTCACTAGATCCCTGTGCCAACGCAACAGTTTTCAGATCTTTTGCATCTGCTAAGGCAAAGTACAAAGCGTCCCAAGTAGAGGTGTAATCTACTATTTGATACGTATCACTAGCTGCAGCTGCAATTGGATTAGCAGTGTACTGAACATAATTAGAAACCAAATTACCAACATTGTAGCTGTTTAGACCAGCTTTCATTGTTGAAGTTGATAGCATTGATGGTAAGGACGGATTACTTACTTGGTTAGGGTTTACGTTTTGATCGAAATAGTCCTTGCAAGATTGCAATGCAAGACTCAAGATCAAAGCTCCCAGTAATATTACTCTATGATATTTTTTCATGTCTTATTAAATTAGAAACCAACATTTAATGAAAATAGAAACGATCTAGCGCCTGGATAAGTAAATCCAGAAAAACCATCTATGTTGCTGCCACTATTTGTAGAACTAGACTCCGGATCTAAGCCATAATAAGGCGTGTATAAAATAATATTATTTGCTGTAGCAGAAACTGTGGCACGTTTTATTACTTTACTTGGCAGCCATTTCGCTGGTAGCCTATAAGAAAGGTCAACAGTTCTCAATTTTATAAAGGAAGCATCCTGAACAAAGTTTTCTGAAACCGTTCTATATGAATTCCTGTAATAACCTTCAGTATAATTTACGCCGTCAGGTCCAGTTCCTTGTCCTAACCAAACATTTTTAGTATTAGGTGAACCGTTAGCCAGAACACCGTCAAAAACTCTAAAGTCCCTTCTATCCGCGGTATAATCAGCAACACCAAACGCTGCGTACCAATTTTCAAGCTGATTATATTTTTCTAAACCAAATCTAGCATCAACAATTGTGGTTAATGAGAAGCTTTTATAGCTAAATGTATTGGTTATGCCACCAATCCAATCTGGCTGTGTGTTTCCCAATAATTTTTGACTAGCTACCGGAGCTCTCACAGGAAATCCATCTGCACCGATAACTATAGGTCTAGATTTATCTGTTCTTAATGGATCTTGAGTATCTGAACCATAATATCTCAAATAATGTGTACCATACAAATTCCCATAAGCTTCACCTGGAATTAGCTTCATCGTTACTGTAGCACCAGAATAACCACTCTGTGTAGAATATGCGATTTCACTCAAGCCATCTTTTATGCTCAAAATTTTATTTCTATTTGCAGAGAAGTTCAAACTTGTTTCCCAAGTAAAGTTTTTTCCCTGAACTGGTGTACCTTTAAGCAATAATTCTACACCCCTATTTCTCATACTGCCCGAGTTAATACTTGCGGTTACATAGCCAGTTGCAGAAGAAACGTTAGCATTAATAATTTGATCTTTACTAACTGAATTATAAAAGGTAAAATCAATTCCTAATCTACTTTTAAAAAAAGAAAGTTCTAAACCTGCCTCGAAAGTATTTGTAAATTCAGGTTTTAATGCTGGATCCCCTAAGTTAGCAGGTCTAGTAAAGCCAGTAGTACCTGCAGGCAAACCAGTATAAGTTGCATATCCTGTAGAAGTTGAATATTCTGCTGCATCTTTTCCAATTTGTGCATAAGAAAATCTCACTTTACCAAAATTAATTGCACTAGGCATTTTGAAATGATCGCTAAATACATAGCTCAAACTAGCTGAAGGATATAAAAACGAATTATTTGGACTTAACAAAGTAGATGTAATGTCATTTCTACCAGTAAAAGTTAAAAACAAATAGTTCTTATAATCTAATGAAGCTTCTGCAAATATCCCCATTAATCTATATGTTCTTTCTGAAGGTGGAGTTGGTGTGATTACCTTTGCATTTGAAAGTGTAAAATAATCATAGATAGTAAGCACTGTACCCAATACACCAACATTTTTAACATGCCTATCATATAGCTCATGCCCTACTCTCAATGTACCATTGAAATCACTTCCTAATTTAGATTTTGCGGATGCGACAAATGTTGAGTTAATTGCTCTAAAAGCAGTATTGTATTCACCTACAAGCCCATCAGCATTATCATATACAGCTTCTCCAGTTATTCCCCTACGGCCAGGTGCTGTTCTTAATCTATTGTCTGTGTAAGTATCAAAACCTAACCTGTAATCTAAACTTAGCCAAGTTAGCGGTGTATAATTAAAAGCCGTTCCTCCAATAAAACGATTTACATCGTCTTTCATTTTATTTGTGGCTGCACCGAAAATAGGATTATTGGTACCCCTCCATAACTGCGTACCATCTGGATTTTGGTAATCTCTTACATCCCATCTACCAGAAAAATAAGCTAAACTTTCTCCAAATCTATCAGCATTGTATCTGTCGCCTCCAGATTTAGTAAAATTCATATTAATTGAAGCTTTGAACTTCTCACTAATCTTATAATCTGCATTTAACCGGCCATTATAGGTCTTAAAATCGGTGAAAGGCATCATCCCTTCTTGATCAGTGTATCCAAATGAAGAAAATACATTAAGCTTATCTGTTCCGCCTGATAAAGTTAACACATTGCGAGATTGGTGTCCAGTTCTATAGGCACGCTCATAATTATCAAAAAGTTCGTCTGGATGTGTTGGATCCAATAACTTTGCTTCCGCAATAGTAGGCCCCCAAGCCGGACCTAAACCAATAGGCACATATTGGCCCAATGCTCCTGCCGTATAAGTTTTTTGTATCTCTGGTTTCTTATTGATATTATCTACTCCATATGTAGTACTAAAGTTAACATCAAAACTGCCAGATTTTCCTTTCTTGGTAGTAATTACAATTACACCATTAGATCCCCTTAAACCGTAAAGTGCTGTAGCAGCACCACCTTTTAATACGTTAATAGTTTCTATGTCTTCTGGATTAACATCTGTAGCACGATTACTCATATTTCTTAATTCTGCTCCCGAACCAAAAGTAGATGTTGAGTTGTCTATTAGAACTCCATCTATCACAAATAATGGCTCATTAGACCTATTAGGATCTATAGAATTTATTCCCCTAATTCTAATAGCAGAACCTTGTCCTGGAGCTCCACCTGTACTAGATATTTGCGCACCAGCAACTTTCCCTTGTAGCGCATTCAAAACGTTAGTCTGCTTATTTTTTGTTAATTCCTCCGCGGAAACAGTTTGAACAGAATAAGCTAGTGCTTTTTTCTCTCTAGTAATTCCCAAACCAGTAACAACTACGCCCTCTAATGTTTGCGAACTTTCCACTAAAGAAACATTAATTGTTGACTGTGTTCCTACTGGAATTTCTTTAGTAGTGTACCCAATATAGGTTATTACCAATACGGAATTATCTGACGAGACATTAATGGTAAAAGCACCATCATTGTTTGTGACTACAGTGTTGCCGGTTTGTCCCTTAACCGAAACACTTACTCCTGGAATTCCTTGTCCATTGGTTGCTTCAGTTACTTTACCCTTAACAGCCTTTTGCGCATAGGTAAATACAGCCAATAGCAGGAACCCTAACAAGGTTAGCGTAAATTTCCTGTTCATAGTTTGTGAATTATTAGTTGTTGATTAGTTGATTGTTAACTGAATATACGCACAATTACGCAAACTACATCACAAATCAATAAATTTTGTTAAAAAATGTTAAAAACTAGCCGATGTTTATCATATTGGAACATCCTCTAGCTATTAATCGTGCTTTAGAAAGGAGAAACACCTCACATTGCAGGTTAATTATGGTTCTACCATGCTTTATAATGCTTGTTTTTGCTGTAATGATGTCTCCTTCTTTTGCTGGAGCAAAATAATCGATGTTATTGTTGACAGTTGTGTAAGCATTGTTCAATCCCAAGGTAAAAACTGTAGCACCAATTAAATCATCAATAATACCTGCGGTGATACCCCCATGCAAAATCCCATAAGGATTGGTCATCTCTAAACGAACTACATAACTGCAATGCAAACTTCCTTTCTCTGCGCTAATTACAGTGGGCTTTAACCAGTTCATAAAGTTTGAAGGCGAGTTGTTTACTTCTTGCCCAATAAAGGATTGGAAAACTTTTAATCTTTCATTAATGTTATTTTGATGTTCCATTATGATATTATTGTTATACTTAAATTGCTTACACCGCTTAATTTGATAAATTTATAAAAAATAAAAAGATGAGTAAGAAACAAATCACTGCCGTTATAGAATTAGACCAATCTAGATATAAAACTAAAATATTTGCCGATGGACATTTCATTTATGCTGACGAACCCGAAGAATTAGGGGGAACAAATGAAGGAATGGCGCCAGGAGCATTATTGCTTGCGAGCTTAGGTAGCTGTACGGCTATTACAGTTAGAATGTATGCTGACAGAAAACAGATACCTCTAACTGGGTTAACAATTCACCTCACTATTTGCTCAGAAGATGAGATGGATAAAAGCACAACTATTGAGCGCAAAATAGAATTACATGGAGATTTAGATGAAGAGCAAAGAAAACGATTAATGATGATCGCGGACAAATGCCCTATCCATAAAATTCTAAGTAATCCGATAAAGATTATCAGTAACTAATAAAAATAAATTTATGTCGGCAGCCATTAAAACAAAGCAAACCGAGGCAAGTGTAGAAGACTTTATCAATTCGTTTGCAGAAACTGAACAAAAACGTAAAGATAGTTTCGAACTGATAAAAATAATGAGCGATTTCACTGGCTACAAACCTAAAATGTGGGGACCAAGCATCATAGGCTTTGGCTGTTATCATTATAAATCAGATAAAAGCAAACAAGAAGGTGACTGGCCAATGGTAGGTTTCTCTCCTCGTAAGGCAGCGATCTCATTATACGTGTATATGGGTACCACAAAACAGAAACAATTACTGCAAGATTTAGGTAAATTTAAAATGGGGAAAGCCTGTATATATGTGAAAAAGCTATCCGACATCAACACTGATATATTAAGAGCATTAATGGGAGAAACCATTGAAACCTTACGAGCAAAATACGGGAGTGATAGGCTGGTTTAATTTTTTATACGAATCAATTATCTTATCTGAAAAATTAAATAGAGATTAATACTTGAAGCTGATACTGATAGACTAGATACTACAGATGACTTTAATAGACTAAATTAACTTCGTACTAGTTCATTATATTCAACGGATCGTACTTACGGAAACTTACAAAGAACACTGTACCATTTCCCAAAGTACTATCTAGCCAAATGTTGCCTTCGTGTTTTTCTAAAATACGTTTAACAACAGAAAGACCAACGCCAGTACCTTCAAAATCTTTACCACCGGAGGCTCTACTAAACAAATCAAAAATATGATCATGCTCCTCTTTCGGTATACCTATGCCATTATCTGAAATCGCATATACAATTTCTGTATCGTTTTTTGTACCCGAAATAGTTACTCTAGGAAATTCAGTTTTAGATGAATACTTGACTGCATTGCCAACAACATTTGAAAACACTTGCAGCACCATCAACTGATCTCCAACAATTACTGGTGCTTCTTTAACTTCTATTATCAAGTTCGGATTTGCATTAGCTACTAACAAATCATCGCTAAGATCTTCCAGAAGCTTTTGCATATCAATTTCTCGTCTCTGTATTTTCGATTGCCCTACTTTTGAATAGGCTAATACTTCATCAATCATTGATTGCATTTTTTGGGTCCCCGCATCAATTCTTTCTGCCATCATGATCACCTTATCCATACTCCTATCCCCTTTCTTAATAAGTTGCGAGTAAGATTTAATGGTTGCCAAAGGATTTTTTAAATCATGTGAAATGGTATAACTAAAAGCATCTAGCTCTTCATAAGCAACTCTCAATTTTTCGTTCACAATCCTTAGCTCGTTAGCCTTTCTACTAATGGCGTAATTGACCTCGTCACGTAAAGAAATAGCAGCTTCTAATTCGTGCTTTTTCCAAGAAACAGCACTTAATTCTACCTGTTGAGACCATTCAATAAAAGAATTTCTAGGCGAAATATGAGCAATGCCATTTTCATCCTTTTTTACAATTTTTTGAGGATTTCCAGCCCATTTAACCGAAGTTTTCACTTCTGGACGAAACCATAACATGTATTCTTTTAAATCCTTGCCCAACCTACAAGCTAACAACCCACTAGCTGTAAACTTGTGTTTCCCAGCTAATGGAAAATCATCTACTAGCTTATCTGTAGTATAAAAACCATCAGCATAAGTCCGTTCTCCTAACCAGTCTACCAATTTATTGATGAATGCATCATCTGGTACATTACCGGTTACATACAGTTTGTTTTCAAAATACAATGCCGCCCCACCACAATCTAATACATCTTGCAAAGTACATTCTTGATTAATTAATGCATCTTGCACAGCGATGTTTCTAAGCAGATACCTTGTAATTGTATCTACAGATTGTCTGTGTTCGTTTGCATGTTGCTGATCTTCTTCCTGTTCTCTAAAACTAATTGCAGAAGACAAAACTTGGCCAACTAATTTGGCACTTTCTCTTTCTCTGTAATTGATAAACCTTGGCGTATAGTTGTGGCAGGCAATTAAGCCCCACAAATTATCTCCATCTAAAATTGATACGCTAAAACTTGAGGCTACCCCCATATTTTTCAAATACTGAATATGGATAGGCGAAACTGCTCTCAATGTACTATGGGTAAGGTCTAATGGTACTGCCTCGCCGTTTATTGGGTGCGTTAACAACGCTGATGGCGTGGTATGTACATCAGCAATTAGTCTTACTAAATTTATTTTGTAAAGTTCTCTAGCTTGTTTTGGAATATCAGAAGCAGGATAGTGCAGCCCCAACCATGATTCAAAATTATCAGATTTTGCCTCAGCAACCACCTCTCCGTGCCCATCTTCATGAAACTTATAAACCATTACCCGATCGTAACCAATAATTTTTTTAATTTGTTGCGCTACATTCCCTAACAAATTTTCAATTTTTTTATCAGATAGAATTTCAGATAGAGAGCGACCTACCAAAGATTGAAGATCGTAGGTTAAATTCGATAAAGCAGGTTCAAAATCAATAATATGATATCCGTTATGAAAATGAACTATAACATTAAATACCTGATTGTTTAAATGGTATGAGAAAACATTTTGGTTAGATAGAAAATCTTGCTGGGCTGCAAAGCGAACTAAACTTTCTAAACTTTGATTGGCTTCATTCTTGAAAATCTCAATTTTACCTAACTCAAGACCTAAAATACTTTGCGTACTAATCTCCAAGAATGATAAGATATTTTCGCTCAAGTATCGAACTACAAAATCTTTATCTAGCGCAATAGAGAAGCCGTGACTTTGTATACTTCCCGGTATATGTATCGGTTCGTTATCGCAGGTGTCTAAATCCGGTTCACTCATTCTATACAACTAGTAATTTTATTTATTTGGAATGCTATACTAGCTACGTTGAAATTAAAAAGAATATCTCAATTAACCAAACCATCTTCTCTTAGATACTCTATATCAGCATTTAATAAATGCCACCAAAAGCAATATTTGTTCATTGATAATCATAGATTAATTGTTTTACTTCTCATTAGGGTAAAAGTTGTAACCATTTAAGATGGATAACTAGAAATGGAAGTGGGTATTCAGATTGTCAAACGTTTTACCTTCCTAACCATTTCATCGATATCGAAAGGTTTGGCAATAAAATCATCTGCACGATAATAACCGTTCAAATCTGACAAGCCTTTATTTGCAGACATCATCAATATTGGAACGTGACTTAAAGCGGTATTTGTTTTTACGCCATGACAAAGTTCAATGCCATTACCGTCTGGCAACATTACGTCCATTACCATCACATCGGCATCTGCAGTAGGAAGAGATTCTCTAAAAGTAGTAGCATTAGGAAAGAGAGATACTTCGTAACCCTCGTCTGTTAACAATAAAGAGATGACCTCCCCTATATCTGGATCATCTTCAATAATCCACACTTTCTTTTTCATTCAATAAAAGTAAATAAATCGTTAGATGAACAAATATAAATACTTATTGTTTACAAGGATGAGAATAAAAAAATTAACACTTTAAAGTAAGCAAGATGGATAACATCAAGGCACTAGTTATGCGATCAAATAACTAACTTAGTTTTTTCACATGAAAATGGATCAAAATAACTCAAAAAGCAGATTTAATGACATAATTGATGCAGCACCATCGGCTACAGCTATATACCATACCAGAGAAATTATTATTACTGCGGCGAATGAACAGATGTTAGCTTTTTGGGGGAAAGATGCAAGTGTTATTGGAAAACCATTAATAGAAGCAGTACCAGAACTTTCTGGTCAACCATTCTTTGCGTTATTACAAAAAGTATATGACACAGGTGTAACACATCATGCCGAACGGGATGGCGCAGAGTTGTTAATAGATGGAAAGCTGCAAACCTCATATTTCAATTACACTTACAAGGCTATATTAGATTCCAATGGAAAAACCGAGGCTATTATTCATAGCGCTATCAACGTTACTCCCTTGGTAAAAGCTCAACAAGAGCTTTCAGAAACACAAGAAAGGCTAAGTTTAGCACTTCAATCGGCAGAAATAGGAACTTGGGAGCTTGCTCCAATATCAGAAGAGGTATATTGGGATCAGCGTTGCAGGGAACTTTTTGGTTTCGAGGGCAAAGCCGATATCGTTTATCACCAAGTGTTAGACTGTATTTTCCCCGAAGATAAGCAGATGGTGATAGATGCCGTAGCAGCGGCTGTAGATCCGAAAAGATTAGCAAATTACGACGTTCGCTATCGAACACTAGGTAACGCTAGTGGGAAAATACGCTGGGTGCATTGTAAAGGTAGGGCCTATTTAAATGCGCAAGGGATAGCTTATCGCTTTGCAGGTACAGTTCGCGACATTACAAAAGAAGTGAATACATCATTGAGCGAGCAACAAATGTTATCCTTAGTAAATTATAATGCCGATGTAATGTCTATTGCGGATATGCAGGGCCACTTGATTTACATGAATCATGCTGGAAGAAAATTACTCGGTGTAGCCGAAGGTGTAGACGTTACAACGATGACCGCTAGAGACTTTTACGAGCCAGAAGAGCTTAAGCGAGTTCAAGAAACAATCATTCCTCAAATTGACAATGAAAGAGGTTGGACCGGTACACTTTACCTAAAGCATAGCCAAACTCATGAAGCTATACCGTGCCAGGTTAACTATATATTAGTTAAAAATCCAATCACGGGAGAAATTATTGGCCGTGGTGCTACCGCTAGAGATTTACGTCCGGAACTTAAAGCCAAAGAAAAACTTGCGCAAGCAATGAAGGAACTGGAATTTTTAGCCAACTCGGTTCCCACTGTGGTTTGGACAGCTACTTCTGAAGGCATGATTGATTTCGTTAATGAACAGTGGAATGAACATAGCGCAGTTACGATCAAAGATGCCCTTGGAGCAGGTTGGACAACACAGGTACACCCAGATGATTTGGAGAAGACATTGATCATTTGGAAAAATTCCTTGGCAACTGGCCTGCCCTATCAAGCAGAATTTCGTTTAAAAGATAAACACGAAAGATATCGTTGGTGGTTGGTGCGTGCTGTAGCATTGAAAGATAATAACCACAATATCTTAAAATGGTATGGAAGCAATACAGATATTACAGAGCAAAAGGAGTTGCAACGCCAAAAAGATGATTTTTTAGGAATAGCTAGCCACGAGTTGAAAACACCAGTAACCAGCATTAAAGCCTACGCACAGATAGTAGAAATGATGTTAAAACGTTCTGGTGATGATAAAAATCTGGAACTGATTCATAAAATGAATAACCAGATCAATAGGCTGACAAATTTGATAGCTGATCTGTTAGATGTAACCAAAATAAATACCGGAAAATTAGCCTTTAAACCATCTATTTTTGATTTCGACCAACTTGTGGCAGAAGTAGCTGATGAAATACAAGTTACCAGCGAGCAGCATAAAATTGAAAAAAAACTGAATAGCAACAGCCTAGTAGATTTAGATAGAGATCGCTTAAGTCAGGTAATTAGCAACCTGATAACCAATGCCATTAAGTATTCTCCTGATGCCAAAAAGATAATTATACAAACTGAGGTTTCATTTAACGAAGTTCAATTCAGCGTACAAGATTTCGGAATAGGTATCGCTTCTGATAAACAGGAGAAAATATTCGAACAATTTTATAGAGTATCCAATACCAATGAATATGCTTTCCCTGGTTTGGGCTTGGGATTATATATTTCGGTAGAGATTATCAAACAAATGAATGGTAGAATTTGGGTTAATTCTGAACCAGACCAAGGAGCGTCTTTTGGTTTCGCCCTACCTTTAGCTAATGGTAACCAAAAGTTTTAATTTTTATAGTTGTCTTGCCTAGCCTACTAATCGATGCTTCTTTTTAAAAGATCCTTTAAAATTCACTTCAGAAATAATTGTCGCCAAAAAAATCATTCCACCACCTAAAAGTAAGCGCCAAGATAGATTTTCACTTAGGATAAAATAAGCCGCCAAAGCTCCAAATACGGGTTCGAAAAGATAAATTACTGCTACCCTCTCGGCACTAATATACTTTTGAGCAATGTTGGAAATAGAGTACATGTAAGCAGTAGAAAACAGCGCACAGTAAATAACTCCAATCCAAAATGTATTAGCTGTTGGTACCCAGTTTGCTGCTTCATCTGTTAATGCTAAGCCAAAAGTTAATACTGTACAGGTAGCAAACATTGGAATAATGGTTGGCACCAAGTTTTTAATAGCAGCTTGTTTTTCGACCACGATTAAATAAACGGCAAATCCAAAAGCTCCAGCTAAGGTATATAAATCTCCAGTGCTAATTTTAAATTGACCGTTGATGGAAATGATAAATAAGCCGCTTAAAGCGATAACTGATGCGATCCAGATTTTAGACGCCGCTGCTTTGCGATACAACAACAACTTTAACAAAGGCACAATGACCACCGTCATGCCGGCTATGAAAGCGCATTGCGAAGCGTGTGTTGCTTTGATGCCCAAGGTTTGCAAATGAATACCCAAAAATAAAGGAACTGCCAATATTGCTCCCGTCTTGATATCGCTAAGTTTGGTTTTCACCAAGTGCTTCCAAAAAATAACCGATAGCACTAAAGTAGCGAGTAAAAATCGATAAAAAGAAATGTGGAGGGAGTTTCTGTTCCCATTGCTAATTTGGTTACAGAAAATGAAATGCCCCAAAATGCAGTTCCAAATATTAATAGAATGAGTAATAAGTTCTTTCTCTCCATTTGCAATCAGCCTATAAGTTCAATTCGTAATTCAACCAATCATTATTTTGATTAGCTCCTAGCCTTTCATAGAACCGTTGTCCAGCTTTATTCCAAGGTGCAACAGTCCACTTTATTTGTGCACATTTTTGCGATACAGCTTCTTCTTTTAAAGCTTGCATCAGTTGCTCGCCAATTTTCTGACCACGATAATTTTCATCTACATAAAGCTCCTTCATATAAATAGCAGGGCGATTTTGAGCTGTATAGGGCAGAAAGTAGTAAACCAAAATTCCAGCAATTGCTTCTTGGTCTTCTGCTACCAAACAATAAAAATCTGGCGGACTTTTACGAAAACCACTTTCTTTAACGATATCGGGTGTAATGGCAAAGCTGTTGATATACTTTTCAAATACAGCCAGTTGTTCCATTAGCACCCAGATTTTATTGCTGTCTGCCTCTACAGCTTTACGTATATTAATATTCATTTGTGTGTTTATCTAAGATTAAATTTCTTTGTTTAATTCTAGCTTCATCAATAGATCAGTTTGTACATCGTCGCCCAATACAAATTCATGTTGTCCAAATTTTACGAAACCATTTTTAGTGTAAAAAGCAATCGCCCTAAAATTTTCTTCCCATACGCCTAACCAAACATGGTCTACCGCTAGTCCGTTTGCTACTTCAATAGCTTTATTATAAAGTAACTGGCCCACTTTTTTGCCATGAAAATCTTTAAGCACATAAATCCGTTCTATTTCTAATGCATTTTCATCAGGATTTTCCTTCTGAGCTGCACCAGTATTTAGTTTCATATAACCAATTACCTCACCGCTAAATTTGGCAAAATAAAATTGTGACAGCTCATTACTCAATTCTTCATCCAACTGCTCAGTCGCAAAGCTTTCGTTTAGATATTTATTCATATTCTCCTCGGTATTGATATCAGAAAAAGTCTGTAAGAAAGTTGCTCTACTGATGTATTGCAGCTGGAGTACATCTTTTACTGAAGCACGTGCTATTGCTATATTTTCCATGGTACAAATCTAACGCAACAACAAATGCAATAAAATGCTATTTTATCATTTATTAATGCTTAAATTGCATTAATGGACTTACAACAGATCAAGTACTTTCTGGCTTTAGCAAAGGAGCTTCATTACTGGAATACAGCCGGAAAGATGAATATCACTCAATCTGCTTTAACGCGACAAATTCAATCGTTAGAAAATGAACTGGGGTTGCTATTATTTGAGCGAAACAAAAGAAATGTAAAGCTTACTCCTGCTGGTCGTTTTTTGAAGAATAAGTGGGAAGTAGAGCTCAATGAGATTGAATACATTCATCAATTTGCCAAACAAATTCATTTGGGAGAAAGTGGGATGATAAAAATTGCTCATCCCGATTCGATATCAGCTTCCATTATGCCTGATATTTTGGCAAACATTTCAGAAGAATATCCTAAACTACAGATTAAACTGGTGCAAGTTTTATACGAGAACCAACAAGAGTTCTTGACAAATTATAAGATCGATTTAGCCATAACTAGGGATATTAACAATATGCCTGGCATCAAATCAAAGAAGATCTATACTGACCATCTGGCTTTGGTGATACCAGAAAATCATCCTTACCAAACTGTAGACGATTTAACAAGAGAAACACTAAAGCAGCAAAAATTTATTTTACCAACTATTGATGAAGGAAGCAGTTACGGGCACATTATTCAGCAGTTATTTAGCTCTTATGATTTTGTACCAGATGTTTACCTACATTCAGAATTTGGTTCTACCATAATTGCCTTGGTGAGAAAAGGTTTGGGCATAGCTGTGCTACCAGATTCTTATTCGTACCACGAAAGTCCGGGTTTGAGGTTTATTAAACTGCCCATAAAAACAGACCTATATCTCAATTGGCGAACAGATGATCATAATCCTATTCTCTCTAATGTATTGAAATTAATATTAAAATAGGATCTGCTTTGCAGGCTCGCAATGAACGAAAAATAGCATAAAAAAAGCCGCTCAATTTTTACATCGAACGGCTTATAATTAGAAACTAGGGTATTATTTTTTGTTCTTGTTCAAATCCGTAAATACAGCGGCTTTGTCTTTGCTTGATTTTTTCAATTTAAAGCTATCAAAAACTTCACCAGATGCTTTGTAAGCAGTATAAGTCAGGTTCTCGCCATCTACGTTAATGATTTGGAACAATTGGGTGTTTTCGGCAAATACGTCCATCCATTTCGGATTGACATCTACCTTGTACATTTTTGGTCCAGCTACAGAAACTACATACATTGGCCCGCCAACTTTACCAGAAACACCAGTAGGTAAATTCTGTCCACGGCTGTACGTATGGTCATGACCTTGCATCAATAAGTCTACATGATATTTATCGAAAAGTGGTTTAAACAACTCTCTAAACTCTTTGTTATCTCTCCCTTTCGCAGTAGAATAAATTGGATGGTGATAAGTAATCATTGTCCAACGTTTAGGGTTGTTCTTTAAAACATCTTCTAACCAAACAGCCTGTGCTTTTAGAGATGCAGAATCTAACACAATCATTTGCGAGTTTAATGAAATGATACGAACGTTAGCATAATCAACATAGTAAACCGACTCTTCCAAACCTTTGGGACCGTTTTCTGGCAACGTATATTGTGCCCTCCAATGTGGATCTAAAGTTAGAGTACGTTGCTCATCACGGAAGTATTCGTGGTTACCAGATGAAGGAATACTAGGAATCATTCCGTTAATGAAACCACCACCAAAATGCCACTCACCCCATTCGTTATCATTGTTAGAACGGTTAATCAAATCGCCTGCATGAACAATAAAGCGGGCATCACCATGTGTAGCAAAAGCTTTTCTAATTACCCTCGACCATTTTGAACGGATATCATTCTGAGCATCGCCCAAATAAATGAAAGAAAAAGGCTGCTCCTTTTCTGGTGCCGTTTTAAACTGAAACCACTCGCTCCAATTGGTCCCATCTCCTACTCTATAAGTGTACAATTTATTAGGAGTTAAGCCTTCGAAATTTACGCTGTGGTAGTTTGCAGTTTCATACGCTTTACCTTTTAACGATTCAGTCTTAGCTTTATATTCTTTTGCTTCTGGTTTATCTAATTTCGGAGAACTATCTTCTACCAAAATTTGCGCAAAGCTATTGTTAACCGTGCTGTCAGTACGCCAAGTCACGGCTTGTGTGGTTTTGGGATCTGCCGACCAAGTCAAAATGATTCTGTCTGGGAACTTACCAGCCTTAAATTCTTGCGCTTTTGCCAAAGTTGGCAGCACTAAAGCTAGTGCCGCCAAAAAGGTCATCTTTTTCTTAAAAGTTGTAATCATGCTTATTTATAAAATGGATTGTATTTGAAACCTAGATTAGCCCATCTAGAGTAGTATTTGTGGTCATTAGGTCTGCCATCGCCAAAATCAAGGATAGTTTGCGCATTGTTGATGTTACTAATTCCCATGAAAATGGTGAACTTATTATTGATTTTTTGAGAAGCAGAGAAATCCAATTGTACTCTTCCTTTTTCCATCAAATCGTTAGCTTCTACATCAGCCAATTCATCAATAAAAGTATCGTAGAAGTTTAGTGATAAACGACCAGAGAAACCATATTTCTCGTAAGACAATGAAGCATTACCCACTTTAGGGCGCATTGATGGCAAACGAACCGTACGCTCGCTCACAATACCAGGAACCTTAAATTTAGATTGGATTTGAGTGTAATTGGCGTAAATACCAAATCCATTCCAAAAGCCTGGCAAGAAGGTTAATTGTTGTTGCCAAGCTACTTCGTAACCATATACATGCGCATTAGCTCCGTTTACAGTTTGCGTAACTTGATATTGATCAAACTGTCCACCTTGTTGCAAATAAACACTTTCGTAGATGTAGTTATCAATGTTTTTGTAGAAGATTCCACCAGAAATTAAACCTAAAGATTTTAGGTAATGCTCAAACAAGAAATCGTAGTTAACAGAAGTTGCTTGGTCTAAATCTGGATTTCCTTTTTTCATACGTTTTCTACGCACTTCAATTTCTTCCCAAGGCACTAGATCATAATAACCTGGTCTAGATAATGATTTGGTTACCGCTGCTCTAAAGTTGGTACGTGGAGAAACTGCGTACTTTAAGTTTAAGCTAGGGAAAAAACCATTGAAATTAGATTTAACCGCTACTTTGTTGGTAGATACGTAAGCTCCAGTATTGTTAAAGTTTACAATGTTACCATTGTATTCAAAACCTGTATTTTCATATCTTACCCCTGTAATAATATCTAACTTATCTAAAGTTAATTTACCCATTACATAACCTGCCTGCATGTTTTCTTTACCATTGTAAGAATCAGGGTCGGTATTTTGTCTGATATAAGTTTCGTCGTTATTAAATAGGTTTAAGTTATTCTGATAATATTCTTCCATTAAGTAACCGTTGGCAATAGCTCCCGAAAGGTTATAATGACCATTAAAATATTTCTCTCTCGAATAATCTGAAAGGAAATTAGACATCGCTATAGTTCCGGTTTTCAATTTATATTGATAGTAACTTCTGGTGTGGTCGTCTTCTTTGTATTTCATTCTGCCACCAAACTTAAACTTGAACTTATTTTTATCGCTCAAATCGAAAGTACGTTCAATATTTAATGAACCTTGAATATCTCTATCGTTAGCTATTTGATGTCTGTTAACATAGTTTGAAGTCACGTATTTACTCGCATCATTGGGATTGCCATTAGTAAAATCAAATTGTGGTGCTCTAGGATTTGAGACATCCATATTTGCCGTTAAGCCACCATAATTAAAGAAACCATCGTAATAAGTTGGCTGGTCGTAAAGACCACTTGCATAGGTTACATCTACATTACCAATCCAGTTGTTGATGTTTGTTTTAGCTCCAGCAGACACACTGAATAAATCTCTGTTGTAGTCTCTTGGCGTACCGCTAGAACCTATATTTACATCCGCTACGGTAGTTTCGCTAGTATATTCGCCAATGCTATAACTTTTGGTTCCTCTGGTTTGTAACTCATAGAACTTGTTATAGTTTCCTCGCACATAAATTTGGCTTTTCTCTGTCGGGAAAAAGCTTAATTCACCTTGCACACCGATATTTTCTCTGTTCAAGTCAGAACCTTCTAGCTCTAAATTCGAAAGCTTTAATTTCTCAACACCGTTGATTTCGTAAGTATCGTAATCTTTTTGCACCCTATCTTCGCCACGGTTGGTGTTGCTATAGTTTACACCAATTAAGTAAGCGATTTTATTCTTGCGTTCGCCATAATTAAAAGCACCGTCAAAGTTTTGTTTGCCTAAAAGGAAGTTATTACCAAACGAGCCCTTAACTTGAAATTGTTTCATTCCAATTTTTGGTGTTTTAGAGATGATATTTACCGAACCAGAAGTACCATCGGCTTCCATATCTGGCGTTAGTGTTTTATTTACCTCAATAGCTTCTACTGTTGAAGAAAGAATACCGTTTAAATCGATATCACGAGAGTTGGTTTGCGTAGATGGCAACCTGTTTCCGTTTAAAGTAACCGAACCCATACTTTGGTCTAAACCTCTAATAATGATGTTTCTAGGCAAGCCATAACTGTAATCCATAGCAATACCAGGTACTCTTTGCATAGCTTCACCAACAGTTGCATCAGGGAAACGTTCAATTTGTTCTTCAGAAAGTACATACTTTACGTTATCGGCATTTTGCATGTTGTTTAAGGCCACACTCTCTCCCCTACGGATACCCGTAATCGTAATTCCTTTCATATCATTACTTTCACTGGTCAATTTCAAATCAGCGTTATTGGTTTTACCGCTAACTACGTTCACGGTAGTTTCAAAAGCTTTGAAACCGATGTAAGTTACCCTCAATATTGCCTTACCAGCATTAACGTTGTTTAATACGAAGTAACCGTTCATGTCTGATATGGCTTTTTGATTGGTACCTTTTACTAACACCGTAGCATAAGGAAGTATTTGGTTGTTAGCACCGTCTTTAACGAAACCAACAATGCTTCCAGGTTTTTCTTGCAACAAAACTTTAGTTTCTACCTTACGTAACACCACTAAAAGGCCATTCTCTACCGCTTGTAAATCATGCTTCTTCAACAATGGCATAAGGATAGCTCTTGCGGTTTTTGATTGGTCGTTAACCGAAACAGCTCCTGCAACTGTTTCTTTATTGGTGTATACAAAGCTTACACCTGTTTTGCGTTCTATTTCTTTAAGTAGCTCCGGAAAAGTTTTGTCTTTTAATGTGATATTAATTTTTTTATCAAGCCCATATTGAGCTTTAACCACAGCTGCATTACTAAAAGTCAAGCACAGTGTAGAGAGTAAACAGAAGATTAAGCTAATTCGCATAAAAATTCCTTTTGGGTTAAATAACCCATTGTTTTTTTTCATAAATTTGTTTGTTACTGATTATTACGGTTAATAATTATTAATCATTGCCAAAGGTTTCCAGACCGATGGCAATAAGAATTTCAGCCATTTCTGTTTCAGCAGAAATGGCTTTGTTTTTTTATTTACATGATTGCCCTCCTTTTACTTCAATGGTTTTACCATTTTCTTTAAATTTGACACGAAGTGAGGCGCTTAACGTAGTTAATATTGTTTCTAATGATTGATTTGGGAACTTAGCTGTCAACTTACAACCTTCAAAATCAGCTTCGTTAAAGTCAAATCTAACGTCAAACTTTCTTTCTAGCATGGTAAATACTTCCTGCGGCTTGGCTTGGTCAAATACTAAACCACCATTTATCCAATTAGCCACGTCTTCTGCATAAACATTCACTTTCTCTAGCTTTCCGTTATCACGATGATAAACCAATTTGTTTCCAGGTAATAGTATGGTAGGTTTGTTCAAACTATCTTCTTTAAGTAACACGCCTACTTTCCCTGTTTTCACCGTTACCGAGCTTTGCTTATTATCTTTATAAGAACTCACATTAAAGCTGGTTCCATATACAATGGTTTTGAGATTACCACTCTGTACTACAAATGGCCGCTTTTGATTGTGCGTTACGTCAAAGAAAGCTTCGCCAATTAATTGAATCTCTCTGGTTTTCCGAATATGAAAATCCTTGGGATAACTTACCTCACTACCAGCATTAAGCCAAATAGTAGAGCTATCGGGCAACGTTACCTTCATTACTTTACCATTAGCCGCTTTATGAACTGTATAAGCTATTTTGGTATCTTGAACCTGATATTTAGATTTTGATAGATAATAAATAGAAAGTGAAGTAAAGACAGCCAAAGAAGCTGCTACACCGTATTTGATAATCCTTTTAAAGGACATGTTCTTGTTTTGCGCTACAGTAGGATGAATCAAGCTATTGCCTTCTTCCTTTAGCCCTGTTTTAGGTACGTAGCCCGTCCATTTCCAAAGCTGCTCCGTTTCGTAGTAAAGTTTTACATTTTCTTCAGCCGCATTTAACCATTGATCTAAAAACAGTTTACTTTCTTCTGTTTCTACACCAGTTAGTCTTTTAATGATATGATTCCAGATTTGATCTTCCATGAACAGATTTCTTACTTCTAAAGACAAGAAACCAACGGGAAATACGGGTTCGTAAAAGTTAAGTATTCGTTAACTTTCCATCAACTAAATGTTTCGCCTGTGCATGTATAAACTGCATGCTCTTGGCTAAATGATCTTCTACTGTTCTCACAGAAATATTCAATAATTCAGCTATTTCAGCATAGCTTAACTCTTCGAAACGGAACATTTTAAAAACGAGCTGTCTTTTTGTTGGTAGGTTTGAGATTACCCGCTCTAAGAAAAGTAGCTTATCCGCGGTATCATCGCTTTGATGAACATTTATAAAACCATCTGATAGCGTTTCTAACTCATAGGATTCTTTTAATATAAAATTATCCTTGCGTTGGGATAGGTAGTTTAAGCAAGCATTTTTTACAGAGCGATATAAATAGGGTTTGATGTAGAGCGGTTTGCGCTTTCCATCCCAAAGCCTTAGAAATGTATCATTAACTACACTTTTTGCAGCTTCCATATCATTTAAGTAATAAAATGCATAGTGATAAAGCATTTCACTAAAGTTCTTAAACAGCTTGTCGAAGTCCAGAGAAATGTCTTCTTCTATTTCGTAAATATACTGCTCAGTTTGTTGCTGGATTTCCATGTCAATGTTGAACACAAACTTCAACATATCGTGTAAACAAAAGATTAAAATCAAGTTAATCTTCTTAGTTGCTTAAATGATAGTATGTTATTAGAGCAGTTTTACTCTATTCCATGATCTGCACTTATCTTTTTCAATATAAAATGATGACAGCAAAACATTTAATCAGCTATTAATAAAGCATCATCAATTTTGATTAAAATTTAATACCTACTTAACATGGCAACATTACCTTTGTAGTGTTAAATATTTGGTTAGTATTTATCATACAGTTTAGGTTAGTTGATACAAAAAGCTCTGGCGGATGCCGTAGCTTTTTGTTTTTTAAAGGGTTTGATAAATCAAGATAATTGGATGGGAAACGACAGATAAAATGTAGAACCCTGATCTATTTCGCTGCTAAACCATATTTTTCCGCCTTGTAGCTTCACAAAATCAGCGCAAAGCACTAAACCTAAACCTACGCCTGGCTCTTTCATCGTCCCCAATGAGCTACTCACTTGAGAACTGAAAATAGAAGTCTCTTTTTCATTTGGAATACCAACTCCGAAATCCCTGATTGAAAGTATCAGACGACCATTAAGCTCTTTAGATCCAATAATAATTTCACCACCCACTTCACTGTATTTAAGAGCATTGGACAGTAAATTACGCAGCACAACTTTGATCATCTCGGTATCGGCAACAAATTGATTTTCCGTAAGCTCCCTTTTAATAGTAAGCTCTTTTTTAATCGTTAAAGGAATAATTGTAAGTAAAACGCTATCTAATAATTTATCTAATTCTACGATTTCCAATTGAACCTTTGTTCCGTCTAGTTGAGATTTAGACCACGATAAAAGATTGGTTAAAAAATCTGAAGTACCATTGGTTAACTCTAATAGCTGCACTTCTAACATATTTCTATCGTTTTCTGTTAGCATTTGACTGTTCAATAGTTCTAGATAACCTATGATATTGTTTAACGGCGTACGTAAGTCATGAGATATAATGGAGAACAGCCTTTTATTCTCTTGATGTAAGAGTACCAGTTCTTGTTCCCTTTTGCTTGCCAAGTTTCTTTCTCTGTTATAACTTTTAAGCACAAGTTTTATCAAAACAAATGCTAGTGACAACATGATGCAAAAGATACAGGCAATATCGAAAGAACGCTCTGCAGCACTCGTGTAGATATTGACTATACCGTAGTGATGTTCATAAGATAACAAGCCTATTACTGTAGCACAATGTAGAAACCAATATAGGAAATGTTGTTTTTCGTTAATAACAAGAATGATAATTAACGTAACGAAAAAACTAAACAAAACTGGCCCATTAATTCCAGAACTGTAATAATAATTGACTGCCAAAAAAACATAGCTACAAAAAGTAAAGCCATACCTAGCGAGCCTAAAATTTCCACGAAATCTTGATGCATAAAAAAATAGCAACTGTAAAAACACAGTTATAGCTGTAGCCAGTGCCAATTCGAGCAAAACTACCACAAAAAGATTGTAGACAACAAAGATAAAAAGCGTACAAACGGATAATATACCAACAGCATTGATTAACCTCTCTTCAAGACTAAATCGATCTCTTGGTCCTCTTAACCATTCCCAAAAATTTATTAAAAGCAAAATCGTTAACTTAATAAATGGCAAGATAAGCAAAGAAATTAATTAGGTAAAACTAATGAGAGTACTTCTATTAGTTTTGCGTATCTGCGTTCAGCTTTTCTTGGGCAAGTTCTAAATCTTCCTGATCCGCAATCGGTTCTTCATTAAACAGTTCTGCTTTAGGGTTAAACTGTAGGTTTACGCACATAGGAAAGTGGTCAGATCCACAGCTTTCCATTCTTTTAATTCCAGAAAGTGCAAAATCTGTTGAGCAGAAGATATGATCTAACGGAAAACGAAGAAAGAAATATTTAGCATTGAAGCTATTGAAAAAACCTCTTCCTCTCCTAGGGTCTAGTAAGCCACTAACTTTACCAAACAACTCGGTGGTGTAGCTCCAAGCAACATCGTTCAAATCGCCCATTACAATAACTGGCAGCTTACAATCCTTAGCTTTTTCACCTACCATTAAAATCTCTTTATCCCTTTCGGTAGATCTTGGATTTTCTTGCGGAACTGGTGGCTCTGGATGTAGACAGTAGAGTTTAACCCACTGGCCATTTTTAAGTTGAACTTCAGCTTCAATAGATGGAATATCTTCTTTAACTAAGTAGTTTATACTGCCATTTCTAAGCGCTAATCGAGAATAAAATATCATCCCGTAGGTGTTTTCCAAAGGCACTTTTAGTTGATGAGGGTAATCTGTACCAATAACCTCTATTTGTTGTTGCCACCAGCTATTGGTTTCTACCATTAAAATCACATCTGGATTACATTTTTTAATGAGCTTCAAATAGCTACCGCTCTCACGGTTATCCTGATATACATTTGCAATTAACAAAGATATATTTCTATCATCAATTGGTGATTTAGCTGAAACGATTTGCTTTTTCCCAAATATCGTGAAAGGAAAAACCTGATAAATAAGATAGGCAAAATTGAGTATCAACAGTCCAAAAACAATTTTCTCAGCTGTGCTTATTGGAAGATAAACTAGATGCAAAATCAATAGCACTAAGTTAAGTACCAATTTTTGCAGTCTTGGATATTCAAACACTCTAAAAATCCAGAAATCATGGCGTATCAAGGGAATCAGCGTAAACAAGATAACGACCAATGAAGTATAAAAAAGTGTTTGCTGCATGATGATTACTTACGGAATGTTGAAATGATCTTTTTAACAATCGTAACTAAAGCTACCACAATTAAACCAGCAACTATTCCAATACCAAATTCAGTAATTATTGAAGGTACTGTTGGAAACAATCCATGTAGAAAACCTACGTTGTGTGCAAAAATACCACCAGCTACCAATATTAAGGCGATGGTACCTACTACACTTAAACCTTTAATGATAATAGGTAATGCCTTCACCAAAAAGGTACCTAAGAAAAATAAGAAACCTTTTTCTCCTGAGTGTTTAATGAGGCGATAGCCAGCATCGTCCATACGGACAATTAACGCCACGATACCATAAACCCCTACCGTAGCCACTATTGCCACTACAGAAACCGTTAGTATTTGAATGGTTAAAGACTGGGCCAACACAGAACCCAATGCGATGATTACAATTTCAACAGATAAAATGAAATCTGTAGTTACTGCAGACTTTACTTTTGCCTTTTCTGCCGCCACATCGTCTTGAACAGCTTCTTCCACAACTTCATGACCTTCCTTTGGCTTATGAAAAAAGTACTCCACAACTTTTTCTACGCCTTCGTAGGCTAAAAAAGCACCACCAAGAACCAAAATAACGATAATTGCTATCGGAAAAAATGCATTAAGCACCAAAGCCAGTGGTACAATAATCAACTTGTTTAAAAACGAACCTTTAGTAATTGCCCATAACACGGGTATTTCTCGTGAAGAAAGGAAACCTGTCGCTTTTTCTGCGTTTACAGCTAAGTCATCTCCTAAAATTCCAGCAGTTTTTTTGGTTGCCACCTTTGCAGCTACCGCTACATCGTCCATTAAAGCTGCAATATCATCTAAAACTGCAAAAATACCAGAGGCCATATATTTTTAATTAATAAGTGCGCAAAATAGAAAATCGGATGGCATCCTGCAAGTGCGATAACGAAATTTAATAAAGAGCTTATTTATGTGGCTTATCAGAAAATTAGAGTCCGCTTAAAATTGTAGCATATTATATTAAAAATGATCGGAACATCTACTGAAGTACCATTCCGATCATCTGTTATCATCTAGTGATCATGCCCTCCCGAATTGCTCAATTTCGCATTGATAAAGAAAGCACCTTTAGTTACTATTTTTGCATCTTTTGAAATTTTTCCCACTGGCGTGATAGCAGTGTAGCCAAGTTCAGAAACTCCTTTTACTACTTCCACTTTCTCGAAGTTCATATCACTACCATGCTCTTTCTTTTCTTCAACCTGCTCGTGCTTATCGCCTTCTTTGTGTACGTGCGACTTTTCACCTTCATTAGTGCCAACTTGTTTATCGGTATGTACAAAAATGTAAAACTTTCCATCAGCTTCTACAATCGCATCATTTGGGACGGCAGAAGTCATCGTCTTATCAACGCTAACCATACCAGTGATATTCATCCCGTCAATTAAGCCAGTTTTATTACCCGTAACCGTACAATGAATGGCAATGGTTTTGCTTTCGTTTTCAAAAGAAGAACCAATATTAAAAACCTTGGCAGTGTAAGTAATCTGTGGATTATTTGTTACCGTAAAATTAACTAACTGACCCACCTTTACCAAGGGTAAATCTTTTTCGAAAACCTGCAAATCAAGATGAATTAAGCTATTATCTACAATTTCTACTACTGGTGAAGAAACATCTACATAACTCCCAATTTTAGCAAACTCTGCACTTACTGTACCACTTACCGGACTAGTTACCGATAGCGCAGCAGTTAGGTTAGCTGCAGTAATCGAAGCTGGCTTGATACCCATCAACTGCACTTGTTTGTACAGTGATGCTTTTCTAGCGTTCAAAGCATTCAACTCTGAAGTAGCATTTTGCAGATTTTTCAGCGCACCAGCATTACCTGCGTTAAGTTCACGCTGGCGTTGCATTTCTTGCTCTGCTAAAATAATTCTACTGCCAATAGTTAAATATTCTTCCTGTAACTGCACAAACTGTGGGTTTTCTATGGTAGCAATGATTTGCCCCTTGCGAACATAATCTCCCATTTGAACTCGTAAACTTTTAACAACACCACCATACAGTGAGGTTGCATTAGCTTTATTATTATTGGGAACCCTCAACGCACCGCTAGCTTTAATGGCAGCAGTAAGGCTCCTCTGCTCTATAGTTCCCAAAGTTATGCCAACAGATTTAATCTGTTCTTCACTAAGCGAGGCTATGGTAGTTGATTCCCCTTCCCCATGTTCATCCTTATTTTCTGCATCAGATTTTTTAGCTTCAATGTCATGGTTGTCTCCATCACCCGCTGTATGTTTTCCTCCGCAACTGTTTAGTGCGATGACTGTGATCACGAAGAATAATATTTTAAAAACAAATTTCATCTTATTTATTGTTGTAGTAATTAAATTGGATTACTGATTGATTGTATTGGTTCAGCACATCTAGGTAACTTTGTTTAATACCTATTGCCTGACTTAGAAACTGTCCGAGTTCCGCAAAGCTGATTTCTCCAGACTTGTAACTTAATGTGGCGGCAGCAATGATTTGTTCCGCCTGCTTTAAACCAGAATCTTCATAAAAATCTAATAAATAATGATTTTTTTCCAACTCTGCAATAGCTGAACTTCTTTGTGTCTGCAATTGTTGTGTTTGATAGGCAAGAGTCTTTTCCTGCACCTCTCTTTCGGCAGTTGCTACTTTTACCTTGTTACGGTAAGCGCCACCACCAAATAAAGGAATAGCTGCCGTAACCGAAAAACCAGTAAATGGATCGTTAGCACCCCAAAGTCGTTGCGTAAAGAACCTACCAGAAAACTCAGGTTTGTTAGTATTCTTTTGAACTGCAATATTAGATGACGAAATGTTAACGTTCTGTTCTTGCAAAGATAGAATCGGGTGACCGACATTGATATCGGCAGTTGCTGCAGTCATCTTAACTAAAGGAGCAGCCAACGGCAGCAACCACTCATTTTGATTCAATAACATCATTAGCTGTTGCTGTTGAATAGTCATTTCTTTACTATTTTGAACCATAAAAGCTTGCAGTTCTCTCATCTTCGCTTCTGCAGAGATCTTATCCAAATTAGCTACATCACCAGCTTTCACACGAACCTCTGCAGTTTTAAATAGCATCGTATAAACGCTATCCAATCGTTTGTAAAGCATTTGCTTATCTTGTAGATACCACAATTGATAATACGCTGTTTTCACGTCTCTTTTTATTGTAGCGTTTAATAAATCAATATTCAGTTCTGCGTATTTCAATTGTGCATTTAAGTAGTTCTTTCTGGCCGCATACAAGCCTGGCCAAGCAATAGCCTGCGAAATGCCAATCTTCAATATACCCACTTTATCAGAAGGACGATAATCTTCATTCTCTGCAAATAAGCCTGTTTTAGGTATTTCAAAAGCGGTTTTGGTATTTAGTTTCGCGCTCCTTACCTCGACTTCATTTATCCCCAATTGCTGGTTGTTTTTCACCGCAGTTTCCACAGCATTTTCTACCGAAATACGTTGTTGGGCATCCACAGAAGAAATTCCTAAAAAAATCAAAATCATTGTAACCACAACTGGTTTACTTGACAATCTCCCTATCAATTTTGTTCCATCAAAAATTATGTACAACAATGGTAATACAAACAGCGTAAGAAAAGTCGCCGTAATTAAGCCACCGATAACTACAGTAGCTAAAGGTCGCTGAACTTCTGCACCTGCACTGGTGCTAATCGCCATTGGCAAAAAACCCAAAGAGGCCACCGTAGCTGTCATTAAAACAGGTCGTAACCGCATAACTGCACCTTCTTTCACTCTTTTTAAAATATCATTCATACCTTCTTTTTTCAATTGATTAAATGTGCCAATCAGTACGATACCGTTGAGTACAGCCACTCCGAAAAGCGCAATAAAGCCAATGCCAGCACTGATACTGAAAGGCATGCCACGCAGTATTAGTGCAAAAACACCACCGATAGCGCTCATTGGAATGGCAGTAAATATCAGTATGGCCTGTTTAAATGAGCGGAAGGTAAAATAGAGTAGCGCAAAAATCAGCAGTAATGAAACTGGTACAGCTACCATTAAACGTGAGCTTGCTTTTTCTAAATTCTCAAACTGTCCGCCATAAGTGAAGTAATAACCCGACGGCAGCTTGATTTTTTCTTTAAGCTGTTGCTGAATGTCGGCAACTACGCTTTGTACATCACGGTCAGAAGCATTGAAACCGATAACAATACGGCGTTTCCCAGCTTCGCGACTAATTTGCGCTGGTCCCAATTTATAGGCTACGTTAGCTACCTGCGACAAGGGCACTTGAAGTCCTTTATCGGTTGGAATCATTAAGTTGCTTACATCATCGATACCACTCCTGTGGGTGCTATCTAAACGCACTACTAAATCAAACCGACGTTCATTTTCATATACCTGTCCTGCACTTTTACCTGCAAAAGCAGTGCTTACCACGTCATTTACATCTTGTATGGTTAAACCGTAATTGGCCATACGAGCTCGGTCATATTCAATATTAATTTGCGGAAGTCCGTTTACCTGTTCTACTTGCGGAGCAGTAGCTCCATCAACGTTTTCTATGATTTCGCTGACTTCTTTCGCATAGCTAGCCAGCGTATCAATGTTTTCTCCAAAAATCTTTACGGCAACATCCTGCCTGATACCCGTCATCAACTCATTAAAACGCATTTGTATGGGCTGGTTCTTCTCAAAGAAAACCCCTGGAATCAACTCTAGCTTTTCAATAATTGCGTCTGCTAATTCATCATAACTTCTGTTTGTTTTCCACACCTTTTTAGGTTTAAGTACAATGATCAAATCAGACGCTTCCGGTGGCATAGGATCAGTAGGCACTTCGGCTGCACCCGTTTTTGCCACTACCATTTTCACCTCGTCAAATTGCTTAATAATTCTCGAAGCTTGCATAGAAGTTTCGATACTTTGGTTTAAAGAACTTCCCTGTGGAAGAATACAGTGAAAAGCAAAATCACCTTCTTGCAATTGCGGAATAAACTCTCCCCCCATTCTACTGAAAAAGAAGATGGAAATAGAGAACAATAATACAGTGGCTGCAACAACATAGTATTTAATTTTGATCACCTTTTGCAGCAAGGGCTGATACACCCGCTGCAGTTTTTCCATCATTTTATCGCTGAAATTCTTTTTAAGGTTCGGCTTTTTAGAAAGGAAAAGCGCACACATCATCGGAATATAAGTTAATGATAAAATGAGCGCACCAAAAATGGCAAAACCTACTGTTTGCGCCATTGGACCAAACATTTTCCCTTCTACGCCAACCAAAGTAAGAATTGGGATATAAACAATCAGAATAATGATTTCACCAAAAGCCGCACTGGTACGGATTTTAGAAGCTGATACAAAAACCTCGTTATCCATCTCGCTTTGTGATAGCTTGTTCATCGACTTACGCAAGCCTAGATGATGCATCGTCGCTTCTACCACAATCACAGCGCCATCTACAATCAAACCGAAATCGATAGCACCTAAACTCATCAAATTGGCACTTACGCCAAACACGTTCATCATTCCCAAGGCAAAAAGCAATGCTAACGGAATAGCAGAAGCTACAATGAGTCCCGCTCTTAAATTCCCAAGAAAGATAACCAAAACGAAGATGACAATTAATGCACCTTCAATCAGGTTTTTTTCCACTGTAGCGATAGCTCTTCCAACCAAATCCGTACGGTCGAGGTATGGTTCAATAATTACATCATCTGGTAATGAAGCTTGGATAGTTGGTAATTTCTCCTTGATACGTTTCACCACTTCATTGCTGTTCTCTCCTTTCAACATCAATACTACACCACCAACGGCATCCACTTCGCCATTATAGGTTAACGCACCATATCTTACGGCATTTCCAAATCTTACTTCGGCCACATCATTGATATAAATTGGTACGGCGCCAGAGTTTTTAACTACGATTTTTTTGATATCGTCTAAAGAACTTACCAAACCAATACCTCTAATAAAATAAGCATTCGGTTTTTTATCGATATAAGCACCACCTGTATTTTGGTTATTCTTCTCTAGTGCGGTAAAAATTTCGGGAATACTTACTCCCATTGCTCTTAACCTATCAGGATTAACGGCTACCTCATACTGCTTTAATTGCCCTCCAAAGCTATTTACTTCGGCAATTCCAGCAGTTCCATAAAGTTGCCTAGCAACAATCCAATCCTGCATGGTTCGAAGGTCTTTTGCATTGTACTTTTTTTCGCTTCCTTTTTTAGGATGGATGATATACTGATAAACCTCGCCCAATCCGGTACTAACCGGCGCCATTTCCGGTGTACCTATGCCCTGCGGTATTTTATCAACGGCCTCTTTTAAGCGCTCATTGATTAACTGGCGGGCAAAATAGATATCTACATTTTCATCGAAAACTACTGTAATTACCGAAAGTCCGAAACGAGAAATACTTCGTATTTCTTCAATTTTGGGCACATTGGCAATGCTTTGTTCTATAGGAAAAGTAACTAATTGTTCTACCTCTTGGCCTGCTAACGTTGGGCAAGTAGTAAATATCTGTACCTGATTATTAGTGATGTCGGGTACGGCATCGATGGGTAGTTTGGTTGCACTCCAGCTACCCCAAATGATAAGAGCCAAAGTCATTATGCCAATAACGACCTTGTTCTTTATACTGAAATAAATGATTTTATCTAACATTTTTGAAAGACTAATGGTAAATTATTACTGATGATTTGCTGGCAAAAAATAACAGCCATAGCAGGAAATGTTTAATGAAACCATTAAACACTAATCATCTAAAAATTAAGAATTAACCATTAATCTTTGGCGGTTGCCAAATGCTTCCATAGTAGCTGGAAACAAAACATTGATTGGTGAAAAGGAATTTCTTTTCTTGAAATATAGCTCTTGGCGCTTCTTCCTTTTTTGCAAGGAATTTGGTATCGATAGTAGTGTGGCAACAGCTACAATTACAGAAAGGGCTACAATTATCGTTAGCATCAGCTCCGTGGCTATGGTCTTTGGAAACTTCAATCTCAGCTTGCAGAGCTTCTTCTGACTTGCATTCATTATAGGCATCACTACATGGAAGCATCATCATGCCCATGAGATAAAATACCAATATGAATACCGCATACTTCATTGAAAGCAAAGCTAAAAAATATTTTAACAAAGCAATATTTTTCAAATCGATAAATGTTAAAACCCATCATGTCTATTGATAACTGTCTTGAGCTATGCAATCATCAATATTTGATAATCATAAACTTTAAATTGCTCGAGGAAAATACCTGTTCTAATTGGCATACTACCTTTTAGCAAACCAAATCGTATAGCTAACTGTTAGACATAAAAAACAGGAATAAAATGGGATTAATCAAAACAGCATTGATTGGAGCCGCAGTATACGGCGCAGTGCAATATTTAACGAAAAAAGATGCCTTAGGCAGAACCAGAATGGATAAGATTAGAGAAAGAGCACCAGAACTGATAGAAAAAGCTAAAACTGCAGTTTCGGAAGCAAGAGCTGGCCAAGTGCCGAATATCTAAATCGGAAAATTCATAGTTCATCAAAAGATCTGATTAAATTAACTGGCCTGTCTCCTTACTAGAGCAGGCCTTTTTAGTGTTCGATATTATCAATTCCTGAAGTTATCTTCAACAAGTTTTTCATGTTAATTAGGTTTTCTCAAAGACATAGTCGTTCAACCAGTACATATGATACGAACAAGCCTAATTGTTTTATATTCAATAAACCCACTCAGCAGCCGAAGTAGTTTCCCAATCACTCCCGTATCCTTAAGCGAATATATTTCTAAATAAGGTTACGCTACTCCGATTTGCTACAGCTCTAACAGATAGACAAAACCAACAGGCTTACCTTGATATTTTAATTATTTTCAAGTAATATTTTTTGGGCCGCCAGCTTTCTAAAAGGTTAAATTGCAAGTTTATATTTTATCAATCATCATATTTGATAAAAAGAAAAGACGGCCTGCTAGAGGAAAAAACTTTAGGTTTCGACCTTTTTGTCTATCTTCCGCCTACCTTAGAAAATGCCAACCCGAGACGTTAACAAACCAGTGAAGATGAAAATCTATTTATCAACGTATCTTATTATTTTCTTTGGAATCTTGGGCTGCAATGCACAATCCAAACCAACTACAGACACTACACATGTAACTGTCCATCAAAACCTCACCGATTCGGCAAAAACACACGCCCTTAACGGCGATACAACAAAGGCAATCTACTATCACAAGAAAGCTCTTGTCCATAGTCGCAACCATGGTCTGCAAGAACATGAAGCCAATACACTACTACATATAGGTGTACTATTAAAGGGACAAGATGTTGAGCAAAGTCGGTCTTATTTAACGAACGCTTTAACTATTGCCGAACGTCTCAACAAGCACGACCTAAGAGCAAATATACTGCTAGCAATGAGCAGTGTATACAAACAAGAGCAAAATTACAAGGAGTCTTTGTCCGCCCTCGAAGCACACCAAAAATTGTTGCAAGATGTTTTCAAAAAAAGCCGAGCGGAGGAAACAGCCAAACTTCGTGCGCAGGAAGAGCGACAAAGAGAGCGTGCCATCTTTTTGACTGTGATGATTTCCCTCTTTCTATTGATTGCCATTTTCGCTTATTATTATCGCCGTACGAAAAAACTTAACAAGGCACTCTTTCAATCTAATCAAATTAAGGATACTCTTTTTTCGATCATAGGACACGATCTCCGCGGACCAGCTGGTAGTATTATGCAGGCGCTAGAAATGTTAGGCACTGGCCTTTTGAACCAGCAGGAAGAAGAACAAATGATAGATTTGTTAAAACAGCAGAGCCATTCATTTAATGAAACCTTAAATACCTTATTGAATTGGGCAGCTGCTCAACTAAAAGGTGCTCAGCCACAAATTACTCAAGTCGATGTCATGACCACCATCCAGCAGTCGTTATCGCTTTTAAAGGCACAAGCAGCAATAAAAAACATTAGTATCAACTCTGCTACCAGCGATAACCTACATGTATTGGCCGACAAAGATCAACTCGACTTTATTATTAGAAACCTGCTCAGTAATGCGATCAAGTTCTCGTATCCTGGCGGACAGATAAGCATCACTATAAAAAAACAGGATAAGATAGCTATTATTGCTGTACACGATAATGGTAAAGGTATTCCAATCGAGAAACAACGTGAGCTCTTTTCGGAGGGACGTCTCAACAGCACTTTTGGCACTGAAGGGGAAAAGGGAACAGGGTTAGGCTTGATGTTATCTTGGGATTTCATTCAGGCCAATAAAGGTAGTATCTGGTTTGAAAGCAACGAGGGTGCTGGAACAACATTCTACGTTAGCCTACCGATATACATTTGATTTTCAAAATATTAATAAAATCAACTAAACTTAAAGTTTTCTAATTTGATTTTTAAATTCTTCAAAGCGAACTGTAAAGCTCTCGTCATTTAGAAAATATGTTGGAATTTTCTTTACTTATTTTATGGCTACCGAATTACAAAAGAAAAGCCTCAATAGCTAGAGACTTCTCTTTTTAATTATCGTTAAACCAAATCAGATGGAGTTGCGGCAGGTACGAAAACTACTTCAAACCCTCTATAGCTTAGCATATCTGCAGTATGGTTGATGTTAAGTTCAAGCTGCAAACGATTGATAAGTTGTCTGGCTTCCTCCAATGCTCTATGGATATCAACAATACCTCTGACTTCTATCCCTCTGCTTAACCACTTAAATTTAGCTGGCTGAAATTCAGTTAAAAATTGTTGTAAATGTGCTTTGCCTGTAGTATTATTTATTTCCATAATTTCCTGTTTGCTGCTATAACCTATTAAAATCAAATAGGTTTGTTGCTTTTAGCAGGTAGTTTTCCACAGAAATATCACACAAAACACTATTAAAACAAATCATGCTGTAAATCAAAAAGTTATAAAAAATATTTATCCACATATTTCGATATCACAGCTATTACAGCAGTAATTAAATTATAGGAGTTAAAGAGATTATAAACTATTGATTTTTTTGTATTCCGAATTCGTTCCAAGGCACATCTTGAGGCAGACGATCTGTTTTTGCTGCCGCAGCTGCTACTATACCAGCGTTTTCTCCCATGGTAACAGCATTACCAGTTACTCTATAACTTCCATGTGCATAAAAATCGCCACTTATACATCTTCCTACCATCATTAATCCGTTTACATCTTTTGCTATTAGCGATCTTAGAGGAATGTCATAAGGTTTCACTTTTACCTTTCCATTATGGTAAGCACCACCTTCTGCTTTTGTTAAAGTATGAATATCGACAGTAAATGTTACTCTGCAAACGGCATCATCAAAACGTGCCCCGTTAATCAAGTCTTCGCTAGTTAACCTATAAAGTCCATGTATTCTCCTAGCTTCTCTAATTCCAATTTGCGCACCAGTAGTTAGCACTCTCATTTGAGACCAGATACCTCCTTTTTTTCTCAAACCATCAACAATGCTATATATTTCTTTTCTTGCATTAATTGTAGCTCTTGAAATTTGAGATGCATCCAAAGCAGAAACTTCATATTCATGATTGGTCATCAGCGCAACTAAACCCGGACGTATTCCAAAAAATGTAGGTTTTGTAAAACTCGGCTCTAGGTTGGTCTCTTTAATGGTTTTGTACAATTTTTTCTTTGCATCCTCAGAAGTCAATCCTTTATTCATCATGTAACCATTTTTCACCATTTCCTCTTCATTTAAGCCTCCTATAATTGCCATTAAAGAGGCTGGTTGAGTTTTACCATTTTCTGGACTTCCAATATCAAACTTACATCCTGCATAAGCACTTAAATCGCCATTTCCAGTGGCATCAATGAAAATCTTTCCTTTCCAAGCTTCTCTACCTGAAAAGCTTTCGGTTACGATATGCTCAATTTTATTTTTCTTATTTCGATAAGCAGCCGTAATACGCGTGTGAAGTCTGATTTCAACTCCTGCTTCCCTACACATTTCGTCTAACAAAACCTTCATCAATTCCGGATCGTAACATTTAGCAGAATACTGAGCATCAGTCTCTTGTAGTCTTTTTACAATCTCTTGCATAATACCACCCTTGTTTTGATAATCTATAATGTTACATAGCAATCCTGTAGTCCAAACACCTCCCAAACAACCGTATGCTTCAATTAAAATAGTTTTAGCACCTTTCCTACCTGCGGAAATAGCAGCAGCAATTCCAGCAGGGCCACCACCACAAACAATTACCTCGGCTTCCCTAACTATAGGGATGTCTTTTTGAGGTTCTTTAATGGTAGTACCATTTGCTAATACTGTATTATTAGTTGTATCGATTGGAGAAGCTACAGCACCAATTGTTGGTGTAATTGCAGCAACTGCGCTCAGCTTTAAAAATTTTCTTCTGTTAAACATTGTATAGTAGTTTTAATTTAACGCTATTAATTTACCACCGTAAACTCAGCTTCTAGTTTGATATCTTCAGATGAACTTCCAATCATCACTTTAAATTTACCAGGCTCCACAGTCCAGTTCATGTTTTTATCTAGCAATGCTAAATCGTCGGGATTTAAAGTGAAAGTGATCGTTTTTTTCTCGTTGGGTTTTAGTGTAACACGCTCAAAACCTCTTAAGTCGTACTCATAAGTAGTTACACTGCTCACAAAATCCTTTACATATAACTGAATTACTTCATCACCAGCAACTTCACCTGTATTAGTTATGTCAACAGTTACTTGAAAGCTTGCACCTGTATTAAAACTCGTAGCACTTAACTGTAAATTACTGTAAGCAAACGTAGTATAGCTTAAACCATAACCAAAGGGATATAATGCACCAAGCACTCTTGTTTTCCCATGTCCGTTAGGACCGCTGCCTGGTTGGCCAGCATGTGAAGCTGGTTTAAATGGAAAGTTATACTCCAACTGTCCAATGGATTTTGGAAAGGTAATCGATAATTTACCTCCTGGATTATTGTCGCCAAATAATGTTTCAGCAATTATTTTACCACTTTGAGGACCAGGAAACCATGCTTCTAAAATTGCAGGCAAGTATTTATTTTCCCAATTTATAGTTAATGGTTGACCATTTATTAGCACCATGATTACAGGCTTACCAGTTGCATGTAAAGCCTGTAGCAATTGCAATTGTCTGCCAGGAAGGTTCAACGAGGTTCTGGAAAGACTTTCTCCAACTCTTTTTTCGTCTTCACCAACTACCGCAATAATTACGTCAGCCTGCTTAGCCTGCTCTACCGCTTTGTTTATGGATGCTATTTCTGCTTGAGTTAAAGCTGTTGGTATAATTTCACTCTCTGGCCAAGTAGCGTCGACAATATCGCAGCCTTTTTCGTAATTCACTATAGCTTTATTCCCAACGTAATTTTTAATTCCCTGCAATACAGAAAACGTTGGGTTATTAGATGGGCCGTAGCGACTAGTGGTATATCTTTCCTCGTTAGCCAATGGTCCAGTAACAAGTATATTTTTAAGCGAATTTAATTTGAGAGGAAGTAATTTCCCATCGTTTTTCAGCAAAACCATCGATTGCCTGTTTATTTCCAAAGAAACCTTTTCATCGCTTTCAGTATGTACCAACTTATCAGCTGCTTTAGTGTCTTTTACATAAGGCTGATCGAATAATCCTAGTCTAAACTTAACACGTAATACATTGGCTACCCTTTCATCTAAAGTTGCCATTGAAACTTTTCCCTCACTTACCAATTCCCTTAACGGCAAAATATAGTCATCAGGCATTGTAAAATTAGTTCTCACATCTAAACCTGCCTCCACAGCCATTTTCACAGCCCCTTTATAGTCATCAACAACATGATGTTTTGTATACAAATACTCTACCGCCTCACTATCAGATACTACATAGCCGTTAAACCCATATTTTTGGCGCAATAAATCGGTTAAAAAATACCTGCTACCTGATACAGGAACACCATCCCAATCATTGTAACTACTCATAACCCCCATAGGTTGTGCTTCCTTAATTACCTTCATAAAAGGATATAAGTGTAACTGATGCATTTCTCGAGGAGCAACATGAGGATCGGTACGAGCGTTGCCATCTCTACCTCCTTTCGGGATGCTGTACACCGCAAAGTGTTTCAATGTTGCCCCAACGCCCTGCTCTTGGATGCCTAAAACCATTTGCTTTCCTAACTGAGCAATATGGAAAGGATTTTCTCCGTAACATTCTACCACTCTTCCCCATCTTTGATCGCGGGCGGGGTCTAGAATAGGCGCATAAACGTTGGTATAGCCCAAAGCTTTTGCTTCTCTACCGGCAATGCTACCCGCTTTATACACCAATTCTTTGTTCCAAGTGCTACCTATTGAAATTGGTGCTGGCAATGGCGTGGCTCTATCATGATTTAAACCATGTATACCTTCGTTCGAAAAATCAACAGGGATACCTAACCTAGTTTCTTCTACAAACCAGCGTTGAACTGTGTTAATTGCCTCAGCATGCTTACTAAAAGGGTAAGAATATTGAGTTTTAGCTTTGGGATGATAAGCTAGACCATTTAGATGTTCGTCGATATTTGCAATTCCGTCCTTCCAAATTTTGTTCTTCCAATCTGCGGTTGGCAACTCGTCTTGCAATACCCTACCAAAACCATAAAGGGTTGCCGTTTGGCAAGTTTTTTCATTAAGAGTCATTTGAGATAGCAGATTTCCTACCCTTTTTTCAAGCGGCTGTGTCGGATCTTCAAAAACATCTTTTTTACCATTTTTATTAAAATCTATCCAACCTTTTTTATAAATAGACGACTGTGCAAAACTAAAGTTAACGCTGTAGTAAATAATGCATACAAATACTGTTAATGTCTTAGTATTGATTTTCAATGAAGTAAATAATTGGTAAAAATTCATGAGCTATATATCAGTGGTTTATTTTTTTGATAAGGTTTCCTTTTTCCTCATTTTTAATTGTTCTTGGTAGAGCGATTTTGGGAATACATTTGCTTTATTAAAGTATTCCGTATATATCCATTCGTTTTGAACGTTCTCGGTATTACCATCAATTTCTAACTTTATATCTGGATTGTAATAACCTACAAGAATACTTCCCGGATAAAGCTTATGGTGATCTTTTTGTGGATGTTTATAAGTAGCTGACTGCCATAACCAAGAAACAAATACTTCTTTGGACTTTTTATAGCCTTTCCCTTCAATATTCCACCAAGTATTGTTATTAGCGGTATGTGGTAATTTAGCGACTCCACCACCTCCAGAAATTTGATGGAAACCAGAAATATTATCGAACAAATTATAAGATGGAGGAGAAAACCTACCATCAATAAAACCGTGAAAATCAAAATCTCCAGGAACTTTATCGAAATAGTGATATTTGATGTTTGTAAAAACATTTCCAATTGCATTGCCTTCTCCACTTAAGATATGGGTGTAATTGCAATAAAAATCTGAGTTTTCAATTAAGTTATCCGAAGCATGGCTGAAAACCTTTATACCCGAGTGCCCATCAAAACCTTCCATTTTTAAACCTGTTAGGGTAACGTTTCTACTATCTAATAAATACACTGGGTTAGTAAAATTAACCATCGTTACATTCTTCACCCAGCTATGCGCTACCCTACATAAATTAATCGCGTTCCAGCCGTAATCCATCATGGCACTTTCAAACTTTGTTGATTTAGGACAGCCATGATGACAATACTCACCTTTCCAAGCACTTTCAATACGAAGATCTTCTACACCTATTTCTCTAAGCATATCAGCCTTGGCAATTACAGGCTTGAATTCTATTTTTATATCATTTCTTAAAGGCTGCCTAAGTTCAATTGTATTAGAATTAACAATGCGTGCTACTTCTACCAACCATTGAAAACTTGGTGCTTTTTGTGTTCCTGCATCATTTGGCGCTTTATGGTAGGCTTCAAAAGTTGTATAAGGCTTTATCAACTCCTTTATTAAATTGCCATCGTTAGAAGTGTTATACATCCCCACCAATATTACATCGCCTGCTTTTACATTTTTCGTAGATTTTACCTTTAGTATTCGGTTGCCCCTAAACGCTGGGCCAGTAACTTCAGTTAAAATTTCAGCAGGATAAAAAGTTGCTTTGCTTTTGGCATTTTTATCCATCACTGGTCTAGTATCGTCTGGATAGTCTATTCCCCAAAAACCATCTGTACCCTGCAAATTAAGTGCTGTTTGAATTAAAAAAGGAGATAACCAAGGATGTCTATCAAATTGTAAAAGATCATTGGCTAAATAGAAAATAGTACCATCGGTGCCTTGTCCAGCGCCCTTGATTACAATATTACTGTAATTGATTTGGATGAACTTTTTTTGGGTACTGTCTAGATTAAACAAATATCTTCCCTTAGGGAAATACAAAGTACCACCACCCTTTTTACCTAAGCTATCGATAATTCGCTGTACCGCTGGCGTACAATCTGTTTGCGTATTAGGATGCACTCCAAATTTACTTACATCTACTACGTTCTTCAGTGCAGTTGGCAGTGGTTTTTCTCCATAATGATAGCCTGCGTAAGAAAAATCTGTAAATTTGCTTTTAGATTTATCTTTCTTAAAATCTTTAAAAATTTGAGGCTCTGATAACTGAGCTACAACAGACTGACTTATAACCAATAAAGCAATTAGTAACACATTTATTTTAACCGATTTGATTAGCTTTATGATCAGTTTCATAACATTAAATTGATTAGACATGTAACTATCGAACTCACTTCTTTATCAGCTTTTGTTGATATTTTTGCATTCCATTACTTAGCTCTATTAAATATATTCCAGTGGGCTGCTTTGATAAGTCTATATTAAACTGTGTAAGTAGCGGGTTAACCTGAAACTTATCAATTAGCTTGCCTGCCGAATTAAGCACTCGTCCGTCATATTTCACTTCAGACTTGGGTATACCGATGGCGAAGTATCCCTCAGAAGGATTTGGATATGCGATTATTTCTGTAACAGGTTTAACTTCTGTAGCGTTCTTTTTCGGATTTGCTTTTAGCAAGTCCTCTGTAGTATTATCTACATAAACTATATTACTAAATGATGATTTACAGCTACCTTTTGTTGCGTAAACCCTGTAACTAAATTTCCCTGCAATTGCAGTTGTATCTAAGTAGGCTTGTGCATTTACCCCTAAACTAGCTATTTGTAAAAAAGCGGAATTACCATTTTTTCTTTCGACAATATAACCTGTTTCATCAACCGCATTATCTCTCCATAAAATTTGCATGCTATCTGGAGATAATGCACTAAAATGCAACGAATCTGGTTCTGATGGTACATTGTTTGAAATTTTTCTAAAACCAATCCCATCCAGTACACTTCTCGAAGAAGAAACGCCATAATAGATGTCATCAAAAACTACTGAAATATCACTCTGTCCCTGCACTGTTCCTATTTTCGCTCTGTACAATCTGTTAGAAGTAGCTGTACCTGTGTAATCGTTCAAGAGTTCTGCTCCTGGCGTAAAACGATCATACGTAACAAAAGCAGCATCGGTACTTAACCGAGCTTTTATTTTCCAAGGTTGCGTAACCGGAGATAAGTAGTAAATGTAAATATCGTACGTGGCACAAGGATCTAACTCATTTACCGCATTTAACGTGAACTCTGGCGAATTTTCTACTGCCGAGTTAGAAGTTAGGTAGTCTCTATCTACGGTTCCTACACCTCCAGAATTCTGTATCGTCCATTTATTATCGGTAGTAGAATGAACGGCAGAAAAAGACGAGGCAGGCGAGCAATTTTCTAATGTTGCATTTATGAACACATGTTCTCCAGCATAATCTTCCGACTTAAAAGCTGGAAATGCTTGCCAATCGCCTTCTTTTCCATAGCAACTCACTCTTAATTCGTAAGCATAGTAGGTTTTTGGTAAAAGATTAGTTAAAACAAAACTAGTATCTCTCACATTATGTGCGTACTTCCATACCGAGTCGGCTTCTGGCTTATAACGAATATCGTAATTAAGTGATTCAGTAATCGCATTCCAACTCAACTTAACCGACGAACCTGATAAACTGTCTATGTTTACGTTTAATATATGACTACAAACCGAGGGGCCTGAGCAGGCATTATCATCTACTTTAAATAATATGATCGATGTGTACGGAGCCAATGCTGTTGTACCACAATGGGCAACATTTTTAGCATCAATAAATCTACCCGAAGGCAATGTATACGTTTGAGTAGATTGAGTTTTGTTATAATAGAACTTAATTACATCATTAGGATTAACAGAATTAGCATACTTAACTGGTGCTGAAATTGTTCCGTTTATTTGCGGAGCAGCGGCTTCCCATTCATAAGGCGTAAATCTTTCTATTTTCTTAAATCCATTGTCTTTATAAGATACCTCAATTGTTTTATCATTGTAAGGATTAATCACGTAATTATTTGTGTAATATCCCATATCCTCAAATGTAAAGTCGAACGTTACATTCGAATTAAAAACATCATGATTTGGATCAGTTACATTGGCTACCAGAATATTCTCGGCCATCACATAACCTGGCGCAGAATTAGGCTTATGTACGTTTAACTCATTTACCCCACTACTAAATGAGGTATTATTATGGAGTTTGTTTCCTGTATTATTGAAGTTTGTATACAGCCCCATTCCTTTAACAAAAGCAACTGTATTATTTCGAACGGTTACACCCGTGCTCAAATTATCTACATAAATGCCGTTTGCCATACTATATGCTTCTGGTGCTCCTAATCTCTCGCCGATAGTATTAAATACAAAGTTCTCTTCTATCACCATTCCTGAGTTTGCACCATTGTTAAAGTTGGTATAAATTCCAGCCATGTCCTCTAAAAATAAACAGGCGCTATCTACTACATTACGTTTCACCAAGTTATTTAATCCGGCAGATAGAATACCTGTATATCCAGTTTTAGAAACTTTATTATACCAAATCTCACTATTGGGTGAATTACAATCCAATCCGATAAAGGTTTTACTCTTTGCGTAAGCCACATCTCCTATATCACTAATTTCATTGTTTAAAAATTTTAGGGTAGCGTTTGACGTATTGGCAAATACCCCAGTGTTATTGATATAACTAATCTGGCTATTCTGTAGCGTTCCACCTACACAACCGGTGTAGTTTATTCCATCGCCGCCAGAGTGAGATAACTTTACATTCTCAATCATAGACTGTGAGCTGGATGCGAGAAAAATTAGAAACCTACTTCCGTATTTAATGTCTAAATTCCGTATCGTTACGTTCGATGCATTTTTAATAACCATCACCGTATCAACTCTAGGAAAGGTAATAGCCTGACTATTTGGATTTGCGGCTGAATACAAATATACCTTACCAGTTGTAGCATTATAAGCCCATTCACCTTCAGTATCAGCAGCTTTAACATCATTTACAAAGAAATAACCATAGCCGTCTCTTACGTTAGCAATCGCACTTGAACTTGGTATAGTAAGCGTATTTCCAGAATGCGTTAACACTTGAGTACGGTTAACCCTCCATCGCTCAGAGCGAAGAACCAGTTCTGCACCTGTCCAATTTATTGCACCAGTTAATTCGTTATCTGTAAATTGAGTTAAACCCGAATGAGATTCTAAATTAAAATAACCATTATTTACCGACGGATTAGGATGTCGTGAAATAGGCAACTTAGAATTGGCTTTAAACAAATTATTAATTTGAGCAGGTTTGCCCGCAGCAAATGTAGTTTCCCATATATTTCCACTATAAACTGTCCAAGTGGTATTAATTTGCTCTGCACCGCTCAATATAGGGGCAACACCAGTTCCATAGGCATCTACCGTAACTCCAGAAGATGTAATTCTTAACTTCCCCTGAAACACTTGTCCCCGTTTAAACAGTATCACATCGCCACTACTGAATGTTTGAGCACTTACTTTTGAAAGCGTTTTCCATGCTGTTGCTTCTGAAGTTCCAAGAGCGGTGTCGTTGCCATCAGAAGCGACGTAGAAGGTGGTTTGTGCCGAACAAATTGCTGACATCAATACCAAAAGAAAGCTATAAATAACTTTCGATAAGTTAAGATTCAAGTTCATACAATTAATTAATTTGGTTTAGGCTAACTCGAGGTTAATTTTGTTTAAATAGCACTACAGATTTAAATGGCTCTATCGTAGCTGAATTTTGGTACACCTTATTTTTAACGTCTAGGTACTTACCACTATTCAAAATATACTTTTTAGCTTTACTAGTTGAATTATAAAGAAATACAATATTTTGGGCCTGAGCTGGTGTATAATTAAGCTGAGAAACTTGATTTCCTGTAGCATACTCGCCTGCTATCTTTTCCCAATCTGCTACAGATACTCTTTTGAGCTCTACTTTTTCCGTCGTTTTATAATTGATTTTAACATTATTTGATTGAAACGGGTTTACCACGTAGTTACCTTTAAATGTTCCAATTTCTGGTATGGTGAATTTTTTGGTGTTATGCACTAACATCACCACGTGGTCTTTACTTGGGTTATTAGTGACTAGAATGTTTCGCTGTATGTCGTACTCCGGAATAGTATCTGGATTGGTAATTTGAAACTCGTTGTAACCACTCTGGAAAGAGGTATTATCATAAACCTTGTTGTTTTTAAGTGTTGCATGAAGAAAAATGCCACAACCATCTACAAAACCTACAGTATTGTTTCTTACTGTTACGCCCTGCGAGCGATTATCTAAATAAATTCCATTACACAAGCTATGTTGCCCAACACCTCCACCTTTTATTACCGAACTGTTGGTTACAATGTTATCTTCGATAATAGTTCCAGTAGTATTATTGATATTGTTATTGGTGTAAATACCTCCCATATCCTCTAAAATCCTACACACACTATCTACAATATTTCGCTTAACCAGATTATTTTCTCCGCATGCAATAATTCCTGCATAGCCCGTATTTTTTATGGTATTACCTACTATCTCAGAAAAAGAAGAGTTACAATCTATACCTACGTAAGTTTTACTTTTGCCGAACGCCGAGTTACCGATATTCTTTACCGTATTATTTATGAATTTAATATGGTTAGCTGATTTTGCGCTGTAAACTCCACTCCAGTTCATATCACTCACTAAACTATTTTGTAGAACTGAGTTTTGAGTATTGTTAAAAGTTATTCCATCTCCTCCAGATTGAACAACCTCTACGCCATCTAAAACTATATTTGATGATTTAGCTACTTCTATACCTAATCTGGCAGCGCTGAATACTTTGATATTTTTCAGACTTACATTCTCTGAATTTAGAATTGAAATCGATTTTTCAAATTTCGGATAAGAAATTGTAGCCAGATTTGGATCTGTTGTGGAATACAAATAAATCTTTTCAGTTGCAGCATCGTAGGCCCACTCACCTTCTAAGTCGATAGCTTTAATATCATTGACAAAGAAGTAACCAAATCCATCTCTTAAGCGAATAACTTCCTTATTTGGTGCAAATTCTATAGCGTTACCTTTATGACTAACCACCTTTATCCTCAACATTCTCCAAAGCTCAACCCTTACATTCATTTCTGCGCCAGTCCAATTTACCCCGTCGGTTAACTCGTTGTCTATAAATTTTGTTACCCCCTCATGAGTTTCAAAATTCAGATAACCATTGTTCACATCCAGATTTGGATACCTGCTAATTGGTTGTTTAGCACCATTTTTGAAAAGGTTAGTTAGATTGGTAATTTTTGCACCACTCAATTGAGTTTCCCAAATTTTTCCGTTTTTAACAGTCCATTTAGTTTTAACATGTTCTTCGCCACTAATTACCGGCTTATTTCCTTTGCCATAAGCATCAATGCTAAGATCAGTAGACGAGATTCTGAGCTGGCCTTTAAAAACATCTCCACTTCTGAAAAATATTTTGTCACCTTTTTCAAACTTGGTTTTATTGATCTTTTCTAAGCTTGTCCAAGCTTGCCCAGCAGTTAAACCAGTAGCATTATCATCACCATTGGCAGCTATATAATAGCTTTTTTGGGCATTTACTTGAATGCAGTAGAAAAAACAGGCAGTTAATAGCAACTTAAATATTTTCATGGAATTTAGTTTTTTTGAGATTTTAGTTGATCGCCGATGAAACCTATTGAAATTTGTTGGCGTGATTTTACGAACTTATCAGCCTTTTGCAGTTTACCTTTTGCAGCGTCATAGTTTTTGTGGATTTCCATTAGCGTATCTCCAATTTGGGCTCCTGTGGTAGTGTCTATTTCAAACAACCAATCCGAAAGCCCAATATCACTCCACATTTGTCCTTTGGTAGTGTCTGTAGGTTGTTTTAAGTGAATGGAAGGTACACCTTCAGTAAAAGCAATAATTGGCGAATGCATTTCGTAACTTACCAAGGCTCTTGCTTTTGCGTATACAGAACCTGCCTCATCGGGATTCCAATAGCGATCTCTCCAAACCACATTTTTTTTAACATCTTCCGGAAGTGGATCAACTAGCACTTCTTTAGCCATAGCTACCTGATAGGTCATTTCTGGACAAGCAAGCACTTTCATATTAGTCTCTCTAACCCAACGAATCATTACCTCTCTTAATTTCGCGGCATCAATTTCTTTATATTGTAAAGCGTAGTCGTATTTTTTTTTCTCTTCTGCTGTTGGAGCTAAATTTCTAATTTGGAAATATGGCGTATGCCTTAAGCGTGGAATAGCACAAATGAATTCGCCAGCCTTTAACCCTACCGATTTGAGGTAACTTTCTGCTTTTGCTTCGTTATGCAAGTTTATGGCGAAAGTTGCGTCTGGTGCAAATTCTACTACTGGAATATTTAATTTTAAAGATTTGACAAATTTTAAGGAAATCGTATCTCTTGCATAAAAGAATGCTGCTTTATTAAGCAATTCTTTTAATTCATTACTTGCTTGTTCTAAGGATATACCGTAAATACCAAATGGCTTACTGGTAGTTTTAGACCAAGTAGCCAAATCTCCACTTGCAGCCACCCAAGGTCCAGATCCATGAACCATTAACTGACAGTTATCAAAAGCGTTCTTCAATTCATCAGTATCTGGAATTCCCTGATTAATTTTCCCCATCACTATTTTCAGCTTTGGAAACTTAGCTTTTAACAACTCATCTACCCCATTATTGATACTTATGGGCCACAGTACAATATCTACTTCTGGTATATATCGTTCAAAAAGCTCCATGATGCCAAAAGTATGTCCGATATCTCCAATGTTTACTGTTTGCCAAGAAGATCGTAATAAGATAGTAGACTTCCCAGCAACATTATTTATTGCTAGAGCATCCATCACCGAGCCGATAAAAGGAATAGTAGTAAGGCAAGCTGCCTGCGCTAAGAATTTTCTTCTATTTTGCATGTATTTATATTTAGTAAGGAGAGCAAGAATATTTGGTTTTTACATTAGACCCGATAATTGTATTATGGGTGAACGCTAATTGCAATTTCTTTAGATGATGAGGCGGGGAATGTAATTTCTATGAGGCCAGCTATACGTTCTGTAAATTTCACCTGCTTTCCATTTACAAATACTTTGTATTTTGGTCCTTCAGGCATACAAACTAGAACCGTCTGGCTCGTTTCCATGTTCCCAAATTTAAGTTTAGCATTTAAAGTGAAAGTATCTTGCTGATATAACCTTTTTAAAATAAACCCGTTAAAACCTACTGTAACATGACCAGGTTTGTGGTAGGCGGCAAACCAATTGAGCACTGGTGCTGACAGTCCAGAAAATTGATGCCAGCCATTTCCCCTACCGGTTTGTATTCTGTAGATTTCGTAGCTATTGTAGGTTGAATCTGCTTCTTTTTTATATAAGTCTAAAGCAGTTTTAGCAATCTGATAAGCATAGTCTGATTGTCCGATATCCAGCATTGTTTTCCAAACGAACCATTGATGAGGAAACCAAACAGCACCGTTCCAATAGCTATTTTTACTATAATAACTTGCCGATTGATCTACTACTGACAGACCTACATTTGACCACATTTTACCTGTTGTGAATAAATTTTTAAGTGCAGCAGCTTGTTGTTCTGGTGTACATATTCCCGCTATTAGTGGATATACTCCATCCAGTCCTTTGTTGTAATTCTCCCCTGCTGGTGTTCTCAACAGATGAGAAAACTTTTTCGTTAGGCTATCATGAACTGCATATCCGAAATATCCAGATTCCTGATCCCATGAATTTGCTTGGATGGCCTTTCCAAATTTTTCAATATCAGCTTCATATCTTTTTAAATCTGCATGATTGTTAGAGGCAAGCGCAGCCATTGACATGATTTTGGCAATACGAATCGCCATTGCTGTTGTAATTATGGGAGAAGTAACATTAGCTAATTTTTCATGGTGCATAAACTCCTGAGCGGGATAATCATCCCAACCACCTGAATTATAAAAATAATCGAACGGTGATAGCAGATTTGATTGGAACTTATTATTGGTTGAACTGCCGTAATTACCTGTAAAAAACAAATAATACTTTTTTAAACGAGGGTAAAAATATTTAAGCAATTCTACCGATTGTGTCTTATTCCACAATTCTTGATAGAGAAAAAATTGTACCGGCACTAAAGAGCCATGCTGTACAAAAGCATTTTCTTGAGTTTCGCTGGTAGTGTAAGTGTTTAAATTTTCTATTGCCCTCTGCAAATCAAGCTCTGCCATACCCAAACCAATAAAACCAGAATCCCAAGTGTAAAGACTATTCCAACGTTTTCCAGGTGTAAAATGGCGGATATATTTACCTCCATTGTAAATTGGGTAGACTACATTCTGCAGCAAGTTAGCTTTCATTATCTGCTGGCTAAACAGATAGGGTTCCCCAGTTTTATTAATGACGTGATCTAAATCATTCTTTTCAGTGCCAGCGACAAATTCTTGACTTAAAAATTTATCGAGATCGCTTTGAACTTTATCTTTATCTCCTTCACATAGCATTACGTAAATACTTTTACGTTCTAACGGCGCCATTTCTATTGGCCTGATAAATACGTTGGCATAATGTCCTTCTTTTTTATCAGCGGCGCTAGGATAAACATTGTCTCCAGCCACTCTTCTTAAAAAGATATCGATATCTCTTCCATACAAATCTCTATGTATATACGCTTCGTTGCTTCGCCAAGCTAAACCATAATACTGCTTTAAAGTAGAATATTTTAACACCAGCCGATTTGTGCCTTTCTCCATCATCGGCAGAAATGCCACGCTAGTTGGAGAGAACTTCACTGCTGTTTTCTCCTCCCTTTCAATAATCGTAAAGCCATCAATCTCTACACCTACGCCATTAGAAGAAGTTAACTTTATAGACTGTTTACCAGCTTTTAAGGTTCCTAAGGGTACAATCAGTTCTTCGATGTTGCCCGTGCCTTTTAAAATAAGATCAGTATTGATCATCCCCATCGACTTTAACATTGCTACGCTTCCTTCGGCAACTTTATACCTCATTAAAACAACCGCATTCTTAAAATCATTTATTGCAAACTTGTAGGTAACAAAATCTCTCACTTTACTGCCGAAATTATCTGCCAATGCACTACCGTTCACATACGCATTTCCTCGCTTTTCACCCTTTAACAATCCGTCAGCACGTAATTGATCATCCGCTCTAGGCGCTGCATACTGTAATGTTTCATAATCAACTCCACTTATCCAATTTCTATTAACTGGCAATGCTACCTCAATTGGATTCACCTCTGGATAAACAACATTCGCTAACATGTTTACAGAAAGCGCTTGCACATCTTTAGTATTATTAACGAGATCAATTTTTAACAAACGAGCGTTGTCTTTCCATTCGCTAACGTGTATATCTGCATAAACTTTGTCCTTCCAGGCAATTTCTTGTCTAAATGAATAATTATTTAGGTCGCTACTTACTGACCAAGGATGAAAATCAGATTCAAATAAATGATTTGGCACCACCAATTTACCTCTATAGTAACCGGTTACCAGTGTAAAATCGAATCGTATGCCGCGTCGTTGGTCAGCAATATGTGATACTCCTGCATATTTCTTGGAAAATGGACCCCAATTAGGTGCAGTGATATCTGAGGTTTGATGGAGAGATTTGAAAAAGTCACGATTTAAACTTTGTGCTTTAGCTATCTCAGAAGAAAAGAGAAAAACTAAAAAAAGGATATTTGAAAAATATAACTTACGACAGAACACGGCTCAAAAATGATTAGGTTTAACTTTTAAACTTCAACTTATATTGATGAACCACTGGCAAATTCACCTGATAAATTTGCTGCCTGATGCGTTTTATCTTTTGTTCTAAATCATGCTGTTTAGTTTTATTTACAAAATAGCCATTAAATTGTTTAACGTGGTAATTATAGTTAGGGCTCGATTCTAATTTCTTTAAACGTTCGTTTAAGAACTGGCGCACTACCGTAGTATCTTGAGTCTGCTTCAGCTCTGCTAAATGGATAATCTCTACAAATTTCAAGTTTCTTAATACACTCTCAGCACCTCTCATCTCGGTGCATAATTTTAACACATTTAAAGCTTGCCTATATTGAGGTGTTGTTTTAATTAGAGAAAGATTGATCCCTTTGCTTAATTGAGCAGAACTATATGTAGCCATATGCTCACCGTCTATACTTAATTCGTAATTACCAGCTTTAAGTGCATTAACCTGTAGTACTTCTTGATTTAGATCTTCGTAAAAAGGCACCCAATTTAGAGCTTCTGCCGCGGCCTCTTTTACGGGAAATGGTAAGCTATTTTCTAAACAAGAAAATGATATTTCGCCTAAAGACCATTTTAAGTTGCTAATCACACAGTTTTCACTCTTTTGGTTAATAGAACTTTGACTGTTTTCTATCACCATTTTAGCTACATATTTTGAAGCATTCGTTGATTTGAGAAATTGATAAGCCATTAATAGATGACCAGGAGATCCTGGATGTACTCTATCTGGACCAATAATAGTAGCAGAAGGATTTGATTGCTGAACTTTAGCGTTCACACTATTCATTATTGTAAAATAATCTACTAAGCCAGTACCGTATTTTATGGAAAGTTCCTGTACCATTTCTGCACATTTACCTAGGGCATCATTAACACCAAAATCATTAGGCTTATCTAAAACTACGGTTTGGTCATAAATGGTTGGCTTTTGCAAGATTACCTTTGTTTTCGCTGCTAAAGCTTTAACCAAATCGTCGGTATTCTTTTTATAGAGATCTAAGGCCTTCGTTCTTTCTTGAACTACATTTGGTTTTGATGAAGACTCAGCGCTATATAAAGTGCGACGTACATCGTTCATTCCAACCATTAGCACCGTCCAATTTGGTTGATGTATAAAAACATCGCTTTCCAATCTTTTCAGCATGCCAGAAGCTACATCCCCAGAAATGCCACAGTTGTAGAATTCAATTTTTTCTTTTGGGAATCTTGTGGCATAGTATAAGAATATATTGTTGTGAAACTCTCCATTATTTGTAATGCTATTCCCAACAAAAGCAACCTTATCCCCATTTTTAAAAAGTGGTTGATGCTGTGCGTAGACAAATAACTGACTGATCGAAAACAACAGCGCAAAAAGAATATTTTTCATTTCAAATTTCATTTAAGTTGGATATTCATAGCTGCACCACCACTTTCCTGCAGTTTTAATTTTATAATCGAAGCTTGCTTTATTGTTTCAATACGTTTTGTTACTATTCCATTTGGTCCATCCTCATAAATAGCAGCCAAGTACAACTTTCCTTTCTCAAGAAAATCTGCTTTTAAATTTAATTCGCGAGCATTATTGTTAGTAATAACTCCTAGAAACCACCGATCATCCTTCTTTCTCGCAATTGCGGCATATTCTCCCGGCTCTCCCGCAACTACCTTTGTTACATCCCAAGTAGTTGGTATATCTTTCCAAAACTCTATTTCTTTTCTATCAGTATAGTCGCTAGGTTTACCATACCAATACAAATATTGTAAAGGGCTAAAGTAAATTACAGGCAATGCTAGCTGATGTCCTTTAGAGTTTTTTAGTTTATGAAAATTGAAACAGAAAGTATAGTCGGCAGCACCTGCAATATATCTGGTAAAAGGCAACATGGTATTATGTCTGGCATCTGGAAAAGCTTCGTTACCAAGCACTCCTTCCTGAGTTAAAAGATTAGGATAGGTTCTACTAAAGCCTGTAGGATAATATTCATCATGTACGTTAACTATAAGCTGATAATTTGCGGCTTTCTTTATCGTTTCATGTAGCCATCTATTCCATAATTGAGATCCAGTGTGTACAAAGCCAAATTTTATTCCTGCTACGCCCCAGCTTTTATATAAAGGAAATAGAGAATCTGCTTGTTTTTCTAGCGCTCTGTGGTTAACATATAAAATCACTTTTTTACCATGCTTGTTGGCATAAGCTACCGCTTCTTTGATATCCAACTTACTTTTTTTAGCATCGCTTACTGCACTAGCGTCAGAACTTATATCGTATTCATAACCATACCAACCGGCATCGAAGTGGATGTAATCTATATTTTGCTCCGTAGCAAAGTCTACCAATTTTTTTGCTGTTTCTGTGGTTAACCCTGTTTCTCGCATTACTTTACCAGGTTTAATCCAATTGGTATTTGCTATTTGGCTAGGTTCGTTCAAGTTAGAAATGAGGTAATTATTTTCTAAGAGCTCGCCTGCAGATTTACCAACCATTACCACACGCCAAGGCGTAGAAAATGGTGATGTTTCTACAACATCGCCAAAAAGCTGGCTCATCAGTGAATTTTCTGCCACTGTTTTTAAACGCATTCTAGCGTAATTCACCTGTGCAGCCTGAGCAATGCAAAACCATTGTCCATCATCTGATACCATCGTTAATGGCAATTCTGCATCTCTCTTCCAGTCTTTAATTGGTAATTTATTGTATCTTCCTTGAGCCCTATCCGTTACAAAAGCATTGGTGCCAACAGGCACATTAAATTGTGTTTTCTCACCACCTATTTCTAAAATTTGTGTAGACAAATGCTCTGGAAAGTAATACCTAAAAGCTACTCCTTCATTATAGGCTCTTATCATCAACTGCATTTCGCCTTTTTTTCTGTTATCTTTTGATTTTAGCGTTATGGTTAGTTCATTATAATTATCTGGTATTGTTTTTAACTCACTGTATTTTGATAGCCAACTTCCGCTTTTACTAGATTTAGTGCATCGTACTATGATCAGGTTGTCAGTCCAATTCATTGACGAATTCCCATTTGGATTTACAACAAGCCCTAGAGAAGATGGCAAAATCAACGGTTTATCCTGAAATGAAATTTGGTAACTCATTGCTGCTTTACCATCATTGGTTATTTCGAACTTAAAATTTAGTTTGCCATTTGGCGAAGTCAAGGTTGTACTATCGCTATATGACATAGCGAATAAACCTCTGCTAAACACCAAAATAAAAACGATGGTTAGGGATCTGTATTTGATTTGAGTAAACACGTATAAACGATTTTATGTTTTTATAAACTAGCTTCCCTTAAACAACTCATCAAGAGTAAGAGTAGCTCCGTAAGCTGTCACTGTTAGATTATTTGATGATCACTTTAGCATTTCTTTGATAACCTTCTCCAGATATACTTAACAGATAAGCACCCTTTTTTAGATTTTCTACATTAATCTGTAAAGTCTCATTGTTTAGATATTTGCCCTTATAACAAACTTTTCCAGACATATCAAATAAAGACACCTCTGCTTTTTTAACTTTATCAATTGAAAGTGATACGTTGATCTTGTTCACCGCAGGGTTGGGAAAAACAGAGATATTTATATCATCTTCAAAGCTGTATCTAACAAATTTCTCACTTAGGAATGTAGTTATACCATTAAAATCCTGTTGAGATAGGCGATAATAATTCACACCATTAGACGGATTTCTATCCAATATTGCATAAGATGAATTTCCTACAAAAGTTCCCTTTCCCAGTATCGATTGAATTTCTTTAAATAATTTGCCATCAGTAGATTTTTCTACAATGAAACGTTGGTTATTTAATTCTTTACTAGTTGTCCAATTCAACCTTACTCCAGCCGTTTCTTTTTTTGCCTCGAAGGAAAGTAAACCTACTGGCAATACCGTTAGTTTAGTTAGTAAATAAGATCCCTTTCCAGTAAAAGCATTTTCAGGAGTAACTATACTATTCGCTGTATTAATACCAGTGCCCAACGAAGTGTAACTGTCTGCTAATGTTTCAGCCTTTGCGACAATATCTGGATTTACGCCACCTATTTTATCATCTTCATTAAAATCAATTTCCAGCTTGGTATAAGTAAAATTGGTAGTCGAAATTACAGGCTCAACAATCCATCTTATATTTTCTGCAGACACTAAACTAGAGCCAGATTCGCTACTATTTTGTTGTGCTATATAAAACTTATGTCTCGTAGTACCAGTTGTGGAGGAATTTAACCCTGTGAACAACATCTTTCTGCTCTTACCATTGAAACCCAGCGGTACATATCTAGTAATAGCAGAGTTGGCACTACTAGGTAAGTTCATCATGAGTACGCCATCTACAAAACTTGTTGCATTACCTGCGCTTACCAATGCAATACCTACCGTTGAATTATTTATAGTAATAGATTTCCCTGCTGCAAGTGTTACTATTCCGTTTGTTAAATCTAAAGCAACTGATGTAGAGGTTAATACGATATCATCATTTAATTTCAATCCTTTTTCGTAGTTCACAGTTAATCTTGCAAATGATCTTCCCGCGGGAATTTCATAACCTTCTGTGATTTGATTAGTGACTGTTTGAGCAGTATAATTAATAAATAAGGTAGTGGGATTTACATTTACAATTGGACTTAACAATTTTCCGAGCGCAGTTCTGCTAATGGTTGTATTTGATGGTTTAGCTACGTCTGTTATCTCGGTACTTACGGTTAAATAATTGCCGTTATCGAAGTCTCCACGAGTTAAATATAACGATTGGCTAACATGAATATTCGTTTGTAAAATTACTCCAGAAGCATTATCGATGTGCAAATTTCTAATACTTGAAAATGTGGCATTAGCCGAACCATTAATATAAGTAGCCATTGCAACGGTTGGTGCTTGCATTTTTAAAAAAGATCCTAATAAATTCAAGGTTAAAGTTCCATTATTTATTAGGTTTCCTTTAAGATTAACATTTCTGGTATTTGTACCGCTACTGCCACAAGTAAGTAATCCCGTTTGATTTATAATTAAATCTCCACCAGTTACAGTTAAGTCTAAAGTACCAGTGCTAAACTGAACTGTTCCTGAAATAGTTAATGTTTTAACGGAAGCACTAGCATTAATAGAAACAGTATGTCCGCTCGCGATTATGACATCATCTTCAGGCTTGGGAGCAATTCCTCCAATCCAAGTGGCACCACTGCTCCAATTACCGGTATTACCAGATGTGATGGTATCTGCAGCTGCGGATATGGCAATACTGAGCAGAAAAAAGCTTAACAGGTAGAATTTTTTCATATCGTTTAGTTTGATTTTAATTACTGTGATTTATTTTAAGATGACTTCGATAACAGGCAAACTATTACCAGGCTTTTGTACAGGCAATTCCAACATCACATCATTGTCGCCAGTAGTCTCTGTAGTATGACTTCCAGGTGCAATATTTTCTCTAAACTTAATTTCCGAACCGTCTGACAATAACTGTACATATTTAATCTTGCCTCGATAATCCTTTAGATGAAGTGATTTAAACGGCCACTCTAAAACATGGATATACAATCTCTTTGTGGTAGGATTGAAAGTCAAAATGCAGTTTTCTGGCTTTACGAACTCTTCGGGTGCTTCGGTACAACCGTAAATAGCTCTACTATTATATTTCATCCAATCGGCCAAGGCAGTTAACCTTTCATCAGCTCTCACATCAAAATTACCCCTTCCAGTTGGACCAACATTTAGCAATAAATTACCTCCTTTACTCACTACTTCGCTGAGCATGGCAACCAATTGCTGCGTACTTTTCCAAGTGTATTCATCTCTAAAATAGCCCCATGAGCCAGAGAAAGTTTGGCAAGTTTCCCAAGGAACTTTTACACCATTTACTTTAGGCCATTCTCTTGGCATAAACTGTTCAGGAGTTTTGTAATCCCAACCCCAATTGGTATTTAGTAAGTCTAAACGATCATCTACAATAATGTTAGGTTGCAACTTTCTCACCAGCTTCAACAGATTTTCTGAGTCCCAATCATCTCTGCCCTTGCCATTGTTACCCGGATAAGAATAATCTAAAAACAACTGATCTATCTGTCCAAAATTGGATAATAACTCTGTAAGCTGATTGCGCATAAAAATGCGATATTTACTGATATCTCTTTTTTCCGTTTTAGCGGTTTCATTATCCCTCAATGGATGTAATCTGTCGAGAGGAAATTCTGGATGATGCCAGTCTATTAATGAAAAGTACAAACCAATCCTCAAGCCCTCCGCCCTAAAAGCATCTATCAAGGGTTTCAACAAATCTCTTTTGGCAGGCGTATTGGTAGCTTTAAAATCACTGTATTTGGTATCCCAAAGTGCAAAACCTTCATGATGCTTAGCAGTAATCACTACGTATTTCATCCCTGCCTCTTTAGCTTTTCTTGCCCATTTCTTAGGCTCGTACAAATCTGGATCAAAGGCATCAAAGTATTTTTTATATTCTTTGGTCGATATTTTCTCTCTGCTTTGAACCCATTCGTGTCGGCCCGCCACAGAATATAATCCCCAATGTATGAACATGCCAAAACGAGCATTAGTCCACCATTCCATACGGCTTAGTTTTTGTTCAGGACTTTCCTTTGCCCAATTTGGTTGAGGAGTAAGATCTTGTTGTGCAAACGAAAGGTTTGCCAAAAACAATAAGCAGCCTAATGATATCAGTTTGATTTTTTTCATTAAAATATCTTCTAAATTATTTAGGATTGATAGTTATAGTTAGTTCCTTTAAAATTTCTCTCCTATCGGACTGGTTTGTGTTAAAGGCAATAAAAGCAACCTTATAAGTGCCTTCTTTTGAAAAAACATACGAGTAACTATCTAACTTAGCACTGGCCAAGTTTTTTATACTTACGCCAGTTTCGACATTAACTCGTTTAAAGTTAAGTGGCTTACTTATTGCCCAATCGTCGTTATCATCTTTTAATTTAGTGATACCTGTTGCTGGCGTAGTGCCGTCTATTGATATCAGCCCTGTTGTAGGAAGAGACCAGACAGTAGTGTTATTTTTAAAGTCAATTTGAGTCCACCCCATTTCTGATGCAGTAGTAATCGGGTTGATAGATCCATCTGCCAAAATATTATTTAAGGTGAAAGCGGTAATAGACCATTTAGGTTGATTTAAGGTGGCATGATTATATCCAGTGTAGATAAATGCTAAATAGACCGGCTTGTTATCTGTCGTTAAAAAGCCATTCAAATCAATGTTACCTGTAGCTCTTGCTGTTACCGAAGTGGCCAAGGGAGCCGTAATTTCATCCCATTTTGCTGCTAATACATCTGTATCGGTATATTTACCGTTAAAATCTGTGGATGCAACCAACTTAAGCGTATTCACTTGCCCAGCGTAATTTAACGTAGTTGTAAAATTCAACCTCGGAATTCCAGTTTCTTGTTTACGGGTTAAATTACCATAATTATTACCAGGCATACCTGAGTAAAAAACTATATTCTCCGCATTTCCAACAAACTTAAAATTAACGGTATCTTCTACTTTATAAGTCTTATTTGCATCATAAGAAACTTCAAAATCTGGCGACTCGACGTCATTTTTAGAACACCCGCTGATCGTTAAGCACCCTACTAAAAAAATGAATATGTATTTCATGTCTTAATTATTACCATCCAACATTTTGTACCAATAATTTATTGAGGCCCAGTTCCCTACTAGGTATTGGGAAAATGACATGTCGGGGAGCAACATTGTCGGCTGGAATTTTAGAAAGTGTAGTGCCACCATGCTGATTAACATCATTGGCAAATTCCTTCATTGTATCATAAAAAATCCCCCACCTAATGAGATCCGATTTCCTAAGTGCTTCGAAAGGTAATTCGATGAAACGTTCTTTTCTGATGGCATCCCTTAACGCTCCTACAGTAGCCGTTTGTACGGCGGTTAAATGAGCGTCGGTTAAAGTACTTATTGATGCCAAATAAACTGCGCCTGTACCAACACCATTGATGGTAACTGTTGGTGCAGCTGTATAATTTGAGCCAGGATTTGTAATGGTAACAGCAGTAACTCTGCCAGAAGCCACAGTGGCAGTTGCTGTAGCACCGCTGCCCCCTCCTCCTGAAATAGTTACGGTAGTACTTGCGGCCACATATCCAGTTCCCGTTTTGGTTCCATCAACTTTAATCTCATGAACAATTTCGCCCCTTAATGTTTTGCCGAATCCACGAGCCCTAACTTCGTTTACAGCATCAATAGCTGTTGCATCTGGCAAGCCACCATCTCCACCATTTAAAGCGCTGATTTCGTTTTTAGCCTCCGCAATCATCAATAATACATCAGCGTAACGCAGTAAGGGAAAGTTAATGGGCGTAAAATTTTTATCCTTCGGCAAGGCTAATTCTAGCTCCCTTCTATACTTTCCGGCAGGAAAAACAGCGATATTTGTTTGTATTGCCCTTGATCCATCTGCATTGTATAAAAAATTAGGGCAGTTCCATTCTCTACGTAAATCTAAGGACACACCGTTCTTTACGTTGTAAGAACTATATAGCTTTCTAGAAACTCTAACGTAAGCTGCACTATACCCAATTGAATTTGTTTCGGCATTATTTAATATGCCTATCAAATTGCCCGTACCCTGACCTCCCTCTAAATAACCGCCTGTATTGTTACCATAAAATTCAGCCTCCCAAATACTTTCTTTCGTATCGTATCTATCTTGCGCTAAATTCACGAAAATGTTTGCATAGTCTACATTTAAGCTATGACGGCCCGAATTTTTAACTTTCAAAGCATATTCTAAAGCCTGCTGGTATTTTTCGGTGTCTCTTATTGGATAACCGGCCATATTAAGGCAAACTCTAGCTAAAATACCCTGAACAGCTGATTTTGTTACCCTACCTCCATACATCAAGCCGCCATCCGCAACGTTCGACGAACTATATTTCACCACATCCTGAACTAGCGTTTCTGCTACTTTCATGTCTGCAATTATCTGTTCGTAAACTTGCTTGGCTGGCGTTCTTGCAATTGCCGTTTCAGTAACTGAAGTTGTGGGTGTTAGTTTTAAAGGAACATCTCCAAAACTACTAACCAACAAAAAGTAATAATATGCCCTTAAAAACAATGCTTCTCCGTGAATATAACCACGCTTAGTTTCATCCATTGTTGGCTTATTGATGTTATACAATAACAAATTCGATCTTTCTATTCCTTCATAAAGAGATCGCCAGAATGCAGTTACCCTTGGATTAGCTGGATCATGCGTATAATTAGATACAGATTCGGTAACCAGAGAAAGACGTGAAGTAGATTCGTCGGTACCGAAGGTTAACCAATGCGATTGACCACTTCCGTAGATGTCTGCTGAAGTTAATTTATCGTAAACGCCTGTAAGTGCAATCTGCAATTCATTTTCCGTAGCATAGTAATTTTCTGTAGAAATTAAATCTGTTGCTTTCGGATTGAGTATCTTTTTACATGAACATATAAAAAGTACTGGTATGAAAAACAGTAAACAATATTTTTTAAACTTAATCATAGTAAAATTTTATAATGAAGCATTTAAACCAAACGTAAATACCCTAGCTCTAGGATAGGCTGAAAAATCGAAGCCTGGCGTTAGTACAGAATTTCGTACAGAAACTTCTGGATCCATCCCTGAATATTTGGTCCAAGTAATTAAGTTTTGACCACTAACGTGCACCCTAAGACTTTTCAAATGCAGTTTTTTCACCCAATTAGATGACAAATTATAACCTAAAGACACTGTTTTCAAACGCAGAAAAGAACCGTCTTCTAAAATCCTTGTAGAATATGCTGCAGGCCCCCTGCCGTTAGTGCCATAAAGTGTATTGCTCGGATTTTCTTCTGTCCATCTATCTTTAACTATTGCATATTGGTTCATGTGCGGTGTCCCAATGTCATTTCCTTCAAAGAAAATTCGGTTTGCGTTAAGAATATCATTTCCGTAAGACCACTGAAAAAACACATTTAAGTCGAAGTTTTTATAAGTAAAATTATTTGAGAAGCCACCGGTATGAATTGGCAAAGCCCTACCTATTGCAGTGTAATCTTTTGAATCCACAACTAAATCGCCATTGATATCCTTGTATTTAACATCTCCTGGCTGAACAGAAGCTCTAGTTTTACCGTTGGTAGTTATATCCGCTTTTAAAATATATCGGCCATCGGGCAATTTTTCAAAATCATTAAGCTGATATACTCCATCCCATATCAAACCGTAAAATTGTGCAACGGGCTTTCCTACTGCGGCAATGTATGGATACAAATTATTGTGGCTAGAGCGTAATGATACCGTTTTCGTTAGCGTCTCCTGATCTTCTGCTAAAGCCAATACTTTATTTCTATTGAAACTGATATTGAAATTAGATCTCCACGAAAACTGTTTGTTTTCAAAGTTAACCGTATTCAGGCTAAACTCCAATCCCTCATTACGCATAGCTCCGATATTTTTAAACACTGAACTTAAGCCGGTTGTAAACGGCAAATCGGCATTTAATAAAAGATCTGTCGTTTTTTTACGATAGGCATCAACCACTAGGTTAATCTTGCCATTGAACATTTGCAAATCGTAACCAATGTTAAATTGATAGGTTGTTTCCCACTTCAAATCAGGATTACCAAATTGATCTACATTAAGTCCAGGAGAAGGAAGTTGATTATTATATGAATAATAAGCGTTATTAATTTGAATTAATGAAAGAAATGGAAAATCGCTTACCCTATTGTTACCAGTAGCACCATAACTTACTCTAAGTTTCGCATCATTGATAAAAGAAATACCTTTCATGAAATCCTCAGCGCTCATTCTCCACGCTATAGAGCCTGACGGGAAATATCCCCATCTGTTATCTCCCAAAAACTTCGAAGAACCATCTGCACGTATTGATGCTGTAAATAAATACTTAGAACGATAGTTGTAATTTACTCTTCCCAGATAAGACACTAAACCCCACCTAGAAGTGGCTGAGGCAGGAATAATGCTCCTTGAATTATCAAGTCCATCTAATCCCAAATCTTCTTTCATTAAGTCTCTGGCAGAAAAACCATTGTATTTGTAGATGTTACCTTGCATTGTGTAACCACCCAAAACTTCTAAATTATGTGCTTGGTTGAAACTTCTTTTATAAGTAATTGTATTTTCATTTAACCAATTAGTGGTATAAGTAATATATAAAGATCCGTTTGCACCTAAAAAACTACCTGATGAGGTTAAGCTATTATTAAAGTTTTCATCACGGATAAGTCCAGTAGTTATACCTCCCTTAATTCGAAGCGTAAGATATTTACTGATGCTGTAATCTGCGTAAGCATTTAAAATTAAGTTATTATTGATTCTTCGCTTTAATTCATTTTTTGCATTGATAATAGGATTTACTCTATAATCAGAAAATTTTGTACCATCTAGTTCTGGATCGTCGAATTCCTCTAACAAATTTTCGTTTCTACTCGCCACTGGCCTGTAGGCCCAAACGCCGTACAATGCACTTGCACTGGCGCCTTGGGCATTAGGTGCACTTACAATGGTACCCGATGATACAGAGTTACTTAAATTGATATTAGCACCAATTTTAACTTTTTTATTTACAATCTGATCCAAGGAAATGCGACCCTGATTTCTTGAAAAGCCAGAATTTATAAATACCCCGTCTTGTCTGAAGATATTTCCAGAAATAGCATATTTTGTGGTTTTAGTACCACCCCTTACCGCAATGTCATGATTTTGGATAATAGCTGTTCTAAAAGCATAATCTTGATAATTGATGGCTTCTACATCTCTGTAAGAATCTAATGTTTTGCCCTCTACAAAGTATGTTTTGGCAGCCTCTGTCGGATTCAATTCATTTTGATATTTAACGAACTCGTACGCCGATAGCAACTCCATAGTTTTAAGTACTTTTTGTGTACCAGCATAACCACTATAGTTAATTACAGGTTCGCCTTCTTTCCCTTTTTTTGTAGTGATAATAATTACGCCATTTGCACCTCTGGCACCATATATGGCAGTAGCTGATGCATCTTTTAGAATATCTATAGATTCGATGTCAGCTGGATTTACCACATTATAATCTGGGTTCTCTAGAGGAAAACCATCAATAACGTAAAGCGGGGAATTGTCTTGGGTAACCGAATTACCGCCTCTTATCACTATGTTATTCAAACTACCAGGCTGACCATCGTTACCAGACACTTGAACACCAGACACTCGGCCAGCTAATGCATCATCAAAAGACTTAACTGGTGCCTTTAGCAGATCTTTCATATCCACTTGAGAAACAGAACCTGTTAAATCTTTCTTTGTTTGACTGCCGTAACCTATAATTACCACATCATTCAAACCCGTGTTTTGATCACTTAGCTTAACATTAAGCACACTTTTCCCTGCCACAACTTCTTTCGTTTCGTATCCCAAAAAAGAAAAAACTAACACAGCAGATATGTCTGGCACATTTAAAGAATAAGCTCCTAAAATATCCGTAGCAATGCCAACATTAGTGCCTTTTAACTTTACGCTTACCCCACTCAATGGCTCACCTTTAATATCGGTAACTTTACCGCTAACTTTCAGTTGCCTTTGTTGTGTAGGCTTCGCTACAGACACTGCACTTTTTTCTAAAACAATAAAATTATCTTTTACCTGCCAAACTAGTCCCTGCCCCTTTAAAGCCTGTGCTAAAGCTTGCCTTAAGGGTGTTTTATTAAGGTTTAATTTAACTTTTACTTGATCGTTAAATAGTTGGTTGTTATAGAAAACAGTAAAATTGGTTTGCTTTTTTACTACTTTAAAAAAATCTTTAATTGTTATTTCTTCCCCTGAGAAGGTAATGACCTGTGTATCTTGTGCCCTTGCAGAAAATTGAAGTACTACGAAAGCAACAACCACGCTTAGCACTTTAATCGTCTTCAATAAAAATTCATACATAATTTAGGTTTATCTGGTTTGCGATATAGTTTGAGCGTTATCGCTAGTATCCGTTCGCAGCATTTGCCGCCTGAATTCTCTTGTAAATAACCTTTCTCTTTTCCATTTGCTCGGCTGTAAGCTGTTCTGCCTGTCTTTCGCTTCTAGCTTTCGCTAATTCTTGAATTTTAGCTACTTTTTGTTCAGGTGTTAACGCAGGATCTTTGCGAATAGCAATGGCAGTTTCGTTAGTTTCCTTTTGAATAAGCTCGAATTTTTTAACTTGTTCTGGAGTAAATCCCAATTCTTTAAATACCTGCTCATCATATTTAAAAACAATTTTTGCAGGCTTATCTTGAGCCATGGCTACCGAAATAGAGAATAAAATAGCAGCTAACAACAAACTTAGTCGTTTCATAATACTTGGTTTATAATTTGGTGTAATTGATTATTGTGATTTATAGACCCACTTTATTTAAAAAGGGTGAATGAAATTATTTTTTTATTCCACTTTTAATATTCTTTTGATAGATACACCAGAAGATATGCCCACTGTAAACTCAAAATCCCCTTTTTCTAGCTCTGGTTGCAATTTCTCATTTAAAAACATTAGCTGTTCTGGCGTTACTGAAAAAACAACTTTCTTGCTTTCTCCAATTTTAAGATTTACCCTTTTAAAATCAATTAGTTGCTTAATAGGTGTAGTTATCCTACTTACCATATCGTTCATAAAAAGCATTGCAATCTCATCTCCGTCCATCTTCCCTTTGTTTGAAATCGTAACCTCTATTTCAAATAAATCTCCCTTTTTTACCACTACTGGCATTTCAAGCTTCGAATACTCAAATTGTGTAAAACTTAATCCATGGCCAAATTCGTACAAGGGCGTAATGCCATTATCCACATCATCTAAAGCATAGCGTCCACGAAGTTTAGAGAATTTAGAAGGCCTCTGATTGTACCAAGAATTCAAATAACCTACGCCTCTGGGTACGGTATAAGGCATTTTAGCACTAGGATTTACCTTCCCAAAAATGATTTCGGCAATAGCCTCGCCTCCTGCCATTCCAGGATAAAAGGCTTCTAATATCGCATCTGCATTGTTTTCAATTACGGAATCAGCAATCGCTCCTCCATTTACATATACAACGATAACTTTCAAGCCTTTAGCTGCCAATACTTTTACAAGTTCTGCCTGATTTCCGAGCAAAGCCAAGGTATTCCTGTCTATATTTTCTCCTTCAGTTTTTACCCCAGGTGCAGAAGACCTATTAGGGTTTTGTCCAGCTACAACGATTGCAATTTCAGCACCGGAACTCTTTAAAAGGGCATTCTGAATTACTTTTTGATCTATTTTCTCTAATGGACCACAGTTGAAATAACTGATATTATCGGCACCACCCACGTTTTTTAACCCCGCTAAGGGCGTAATGGTATTTGCGTGTTCAAATGGAGCAACCCAATCTCCAAGTATCGCCTCATTATCGGCTAAAGACCCAGTGACAAATATTTTGACACCTTTTTTTAGAGGCAAAACCTGATTATTGTTTTTCATTAAAACTATAGATTTTCTAGCTCCTTCTAACGCTAACTGCTTATGCTCTTCACTTGCGATCATCACTAAATCTTCTTTATTCAGTTCTACTGCTTTATCGAAAAGACCGAGTTTGAATTTTACAAAAAGTATTCTCTTCACTGCATCATCTATTCTAGCCTGCGGTATTTCGCCTTTCTGTAGGCCTTCCAAAATAGGTTCGTAAAATCCTGGCCCCATCATATTCATGTCCAACCCAGCTTTTACGGCCATACGGTACGCTTCGGCATCATCTTTAGCCACATTATGCATAGAAACTAGCCTTGAAACATCCATGTAATCACTAATTACAATACCCGAAAATCCAGATGCACTCTTTATCCAATCGTTAATCATAGTACTATCACTATGACACGGAATCCCATTCACTTCGTTATGAGCAAGCATTACAGACGTGGCACCAGCTTTAAAAGCGGCTTCAAACGGCGGATAAAATATTTCTCTTAATGTTCTTTCAGAAACATCTGTTGGACTGTTATTTCTTCCATCTGAGGGTTGGCTACCGGCAATAAAGTGCTTTACACAGGTAGCCATGCTATACTTATCCTTGAAATCTTTTTGAAAACCTCTAACAGTAGCTGCACCTAACCTAGATACCAGTAGAGGATCTTCTCCAAATGTTTCGCCTATCCTGCCCCAGCGCATATCTCGAGCTACTTCTATATTTGGTCCCATGGTCCAGTTTTGGCCCAGAATTACACTTTCTTTAGCTGTAGCCTCAGAAATCCTGTAAATTAAGTCCTCATCAAAAGAAGCGCCCATATTTATCGAATTTGGAAAAACAGTAGCACCTCTGGCTAATGAATTACCATGTATCGCATCTACAGCCACCAATAAAGGAATTCGCAATCTAGATTGATCTAGCCATTTATTAGCTTCGGCAACGGATCGCTGAATATTTCTAGGCGTTTCTCTTAAGTTTGCATGTATGGAACCTATTAGCCCAGCCTCTACTAACTTCTTTAATGCGAGTGTTTGTTTATTGTTTTTAGTTACAAATTCATCTGGACTATTTGGATCTCCTACAAAAGTAGGTGCTGGGTATTGAACCATTTGACCTATCTTTTCTTGGATAGTCATTTGACTCAACAAATCGGCAATACGTTTTTCAATAGACTGCGACGGATCCTCGAAAACCTCTTTTCGGCCATTCTTATTTCGGTCGATGTAACTTATAGTTTGAGCAAAAGAATAACAACTCATAAAACTTATGAGTACACATAATTTAATTTTCATACGGTTATTAAGGTTTATTAGCAGACCAGAACTTTACAAAAATGTCGTACAGTAACATCTTCGTCTAATTCTATTCGGTTTTAACTAAGACCTTAAATCCCTAGAAAAGGGTGAAGCTAAAAAAGCTACTATTTCAAATGTAATTCGCCTTTTTGCAGATTAGCAACCACACCAGAAGAAATCCGTAGGTTTTCGATAAATACGTTTAAAGGCTTAGTCTTTTCAATTGCTCCGGTGAAAGTTAACTGATAAATTTCTGGATTATCGACTACAACTTTTACATCAAACCAACGATAGATAATGTCAGATAGCTCCTTAATAGACGTATTATCCAAAATATAAACGCCATCAATCCAAGAAAGAGTAGTCTCTGCATTAAAAAATTCCTTTTGGAAACCTTTTTCATCACGATATACTGATTGATATCCTGGCGTAAGTTTCACTTGTGAATTTCCAGCTATATTTAATACTGATCCTTCTACCAGCGATGTAACCACTTTAACACCATAATTATTTACATTGAATGATGTACCCAACACTTTAATTTGGGTACCACCTGTATGAACAATAAATGGTTTTTTGGCATTTTTAGCCACTTTAAAATAAGCCTCTCCAGAAAGATAAACTTCGCGATTTTCACCGGTAAAATTAAATGGGAAGCGTAAATCGGATGCTGAGTTGAGCCATACTTCGGTGCCATCAGAGAGTGTTAGCTTATAGTCTTTTTTTAACGGAACGGATAAGGTATTCCATTCCACAGTTTTATCTTTAGATTGATAATCTAATTTTCCTTCTGCAATATCTAATTGGGTAGTTCCTAATTGGATTTTCCCGTTTTGTGCCAAAGAGACCGAACGACCGTCTGCTAGCAATAGCGCAATGCCTTTTTCAGCTTCTTTAACTGACTTAACAACTTGTAATTCGGAAACTGTAGGTGTTTTTATGTGAAAATGAAACAATGCACCGCATACTAAAGTTAAAACCGCTGCAGCGTAGATCCAATATTTAGCTATAAATTTATGGTTTGACCTGCCTTTAATAAGCGTAGGTTTTAATTTATCCCAAGCTTTATTATCATCTAACAGCTTAACAAAGGTTTCACCTCTATCTTCATATTTTTGTTGAATTGCTAGCCAACGAAGTCTAACTTCCTCATCTTCATTAATGTATTTTTTTAAAACAAGATCATCCTCTGGACTAATACAGCCAGCTATCTTTTCCATGAAAAGATCTTCAATATCTTCTTTACTATGTTTTAACATCAATATAACGACTCGCTAACGAACGAAATGGGTGAATTATTTTAATTTAATTTTTTTCTGCAGTTCTTTTACTGCGAGTTTAAGATGGGTTTTTACAGAGTTTATCGATATTCCCATCTCTTCAGCGGCATCTTTATATTTCTTTTCGTGTATGTGCACTAGTTGAAAAGCTTGCTTTCTCTGTTTAGGTAAATCTTCTAAAAACTTTCTCAGATCACCATAATTCTCGTATTCCTCGTATTGGTACTCCTCTTCTGCTTCAGTATTAGCATAAGTATATTGTTCCAAATGCTTTCTGCTGGTATTTCTCTTTTGCAATATTTTTAAACATCTATTCTTAACAGCCATTTGAAGATATGACTTTACCGATGAATGTATGTTGTTGTAAAGTTTTCTTTCCCATATTTCCGAAAAAAGCAATTGAACTACGTCCTCAGCTTCCATTTCGTCGTCTAAAATATAAAAGGCATGAATAGTTAATAATTTATAAAACCTCTTGAAAAGAACTTCATAAGCCTTAATATCTCCTAACTTTATTTTAGATAATATGATTTCATCTTTATCTTCCATATTGTGCGCTGAGGTTATGCGTTTTTACAACTTTTTGTTACGTCCTAATTAATTTAAAAGGATATATGATGTTTAAGCTAATTCATTTCTATTTATTCAAAAGAACTTAGAAAACGTAGTATAAAGAATAAAAGATTGAGATTCGGTGTATGTGTAATGTAGTACCAAGTACAAAAAAACAGCACTTAACATCAGCCGAAAAACAGCTTTTTCAATATACTAATTTGCGGGTAGCTTCTCCTTGAGAAAGTTATCAGTCAGGTTCATCGGTTAGTTTTATATTGGTTATAGCACAAATTAACTAAAAATACTTAGCTTAAAAGTATCTTCAATTGTCAATTTATTAAGTTATTTTGCTAATCGTGAAAAGCCATAGACTAAAGTTCAAATAGCTACCTATATGAACTACTCTAAATCTACAACCTCGTTAACCTAGCACCATTAAAATATTTCAAGAAGCTTAAGCGGGTCAAAAATCCAATGACAACGAACCACCAGCTCCATTAAATTTAATGCATGCTTTTTCAACCCTATCCAACAGATCATCTATATCAAAAGGTTTGGCCACAAACCCATCGGCCGAGCAGGTCGCTTTCATCATCTCGAAGTTAGAATGTGCGCTCATCATCAATACTGGAATATGCTTGGTCTGTTCGTCCATTTTTAGAAGTTCACAAACATCCGCACCATTGCCATCTGGCAACCTTACATCAAGCAGGAATAGATCCGGTAAAACATTGCTATCGCGTTCAGAAAAATCTGAAATATTTTCGAAACAACTTACCTGATAATTTTCTCCTTCCAATAACATTGTAATTACTTCCCTTATTCCCAGATCATCCTCTAGGATGAAAACGTTCTTTTTTCTCATTACTATAAAAATCGATTGTTTAATTAACCCACATTTCAGACTATCCCCTCAAAGCATTATGCCGATTTGACCCTCAGCTGTTACAGCGGCAGTGTAAACCAGAACGTACTACCTTTACCTAAGGTACTTTCTACGCCGATTTCACCACCATGTTTTTTAATAATCTCCGAGCAGATGTATAGACCAAGACCAAGCCCTTTATATTCTTTACCAGAATGATCTACCCTGTAATAACGATCAAAAAGATGGGGCAATACCTGTTCGGCTATGCCAGGTCCAAAATCAGTTACGGATACTTTGGCCGTATCACCTACGCGTTCTACATGCAGGTGGATCTCTTTTGAATCAGATGCATATTTAATTGCATTATTGATAAAATTGACCACCACCTGATCGATACGATGCTCATCTGCATTAACCATCAGTTGTTGGTTTCCAGTGAGCACCAGTTGGTATTTTCCTTCTACCCTAGTATGATCAGAACTGACCAACAGCATATCATATAAACTAAAATCATTGCATTCTAACTGGAGCTGATCTTGACTAATCCTATTCATATTCAAGAGCTCATCTACCAGCACACTCATTTTTTCCACACTTTTGGCGGCCTGTTCTATCAGCTTGGTGTGCATAGGCGTGAACGGTCGGTCTTTAATTCTGTCCAAAAGCTGGATTGCCGCCTTGAGCGAGGTTACGGGAGTTTTAAATTCATGACTAGCGATGCTTAAAAAATCTTCTCTTCGTTGTTCAAATAGTGGAATTGCAATTGGAATTGCAATATTAAAGTAGAGACATTTTAGGCAGCTTCTATTTTATTTTTCA
>RCUK01000124.1_pt1 | contig 93949 bp, 65 predicted proteins | sample 2166381 | NCBI WGS metagenome assembly RCUK01 (sample SAMN09932809, study PRJNA488358) | compost metagenome | isolation source: compost soil in an enriched community | place: Germany: Experimental Botanical Garden | reverse complement strand
AAATTACTATTTAAATCTGCTCTATAAATGCCTCTACTCAAAGGTAGCAACTCCAAGTGTAAAGTCGTTCCCACTGAGCACATAGTAAAGCTGGGGGGAGGCCAGTCTCGCCAGACCTATCTTGGCCGATGCAATCTGTCCCTCCAACTGCGGCATCGCATCACTCTTATAGGCCGAAATGAACGGGTTCATCAGCACCTTGATCTCTTCTTGGGTTTCCAGCACGGCGAACAACCGGTCATAGTCTGATTGCATCAGTTCGATCACATGTGGCAGCGTACAGTACCTGCCATCCTCGTACTTCCTCAGGTACCAGATACAGGCCGTCAGGAAATTGATCGGGCTTTCCACAAAGAAGTCCCCCTGCTTCTTGATCCAGTCGCGGTTCAGTCCCATCATGATCGTACGGGAAGCCTCGGTAGCATCCGTAATGTCCTGCATATTTTCCGGATAGAGCGGGTTGCAGCGGTGCGTACGGTCCAGATCATCAAAGTTGATCACATAGAACTTGGGCGCAACGGCGTAGTTCCCATGATATCTCAGCAGCTTGTTATAGGCCAATCGGCTCAGGTCATCGAACTTGAAATCATATAGGAACATCGAAAAGCCCTTTTTGATGTGCTGATCGATGATATGCCGGACCACAAAATAGGATTTTCCCGCCCCGGGCGTTCCCGCGATCAACATCCCGCGAAAGGGGTTGACCACGTTGATGTAGCTATCCCGATAGTCCTTTCCCAGTCGATACTTTGCCGGAAGATTAATAGAGTATTCGTTTTCCAACAACCTTTCTTCCTGCGGAAAGGTTTCATTTTCCTCGTTGAAGATATCCTTGTCCAGTCGGTCCCTCAACAGTCTACTGAGCCTTCCCCCTCCAGTGAGCACGAAAAGGTAGCCCAAAACTACCAGCCCCATGTAGGACATTGCCACGGCAACAGGTCTCCATGGAAGAAAAAAGGCGAGGACGCTAACCGCGTACAACAATAGGCCCGTCACGAGATAAGCCAAGATTCCATTGAGCTCAAACTTCTCCTCCTTCTTGCCCTTAACGCCCAAGAGCGAAACGGCAAGCAATAACAGTGCGGCAAATTTTGCCAGCCAGATTCCATCAAATAGCCCAGTCCGCAAAATACCCGCAATGATCCGATCAGTAATTACAGTTACCAGGCCCCATTCCTCAAATGCGCCATAACAGCTGATATAAAAATGTATCGACAGGATAAAAATGCTGAGCAGCCTTGTAAACTCAGCAATCTTTCGCAATCCCTGGATATCTTCCCCTGTGTTCATGGATTTCTTCCTCTTTTTTTCTTCCTTTTTCTTTTCTTGATAGATGGCAAACCTATTGTCCCATCGGTCTCCTGCAATAATGCCTGCAGCGGATTGCCGAGAACAGATCTGACACCCGAGTTCTCTTCGGGTAGCTGCTGTCGCATCTGCGGTTTCGCCCATTCGCCCATAGCCATCCTTGCCATCATTCCTGTTGCCGTATATCCCTTGCCCAGATCACTCCCGTTGTACACCAGGCGCTGCTTATGGTCGACATAGGTCATCCCGTAGACCCTGCCCTCCCCGTTCCTCCTAATGACCAGGTCTATTCCCTGTTTGGCCAGTTCCTGCTTTAACAAGAAGGTATCAGGCACCTTATTGCCCATAGCCCTGTCTATACGGATTTTGAGGGTTTCCCTAAACTTCTTTTTCAGGGCCACATTTTTTTCGAACTTCTTCTCCAGGTTGGCAAGCGTTGGCCGACATTGGAAACTGCTCGCCTTCATCGGGACCCCGATGGCTCTTCCCTCCGGATCCAGGACCGTATACAGCAAGCCTTTCTTCTGGAACATGACCGAGTCTTCGCTTCCGGTTTCCGCCCTCACGTTGAAGGTTCCAAGTATGGCATTGAGCTCCGCAACTGAGCAAAAAAGATAATCTGCGGTTACCGAGAGCAATATGGAGCTTAACGCCTGTTTAGTCGGTCTTTCCCCATAGATTATCGGCCGGATGTAATTGGTTGGGGAAAGCTTCCTGCCCTCCGCCTTGACCAATCCGAATTCCTGTTCGACCCATTTCCTTGCGGGCTCTGAGACCAATCTCCCGATATCGTGGGTATGTTGCCGTTTGCCATCGGGACGGATGAGGTTGGTGGCGATATGCAGGTGCGGATGGCCGGCATCACCGTGACGGTAGACCAGATAGGGCTGATCCCCAAATCCGATCCTTTCCATATAAGCCTGAACCACCAATTGCATCTTTTCGGTATCGATCTGGTCTGAGGGATCGAAGTTCAGGCTGATGTGCATGGCATTCGTCCTCACCGTCGGATTCAGCTGGTTGAGCTTGGTAAAACGCATCAGCTTCTGGTTGAAGTTGAGCCGATCGATATCCAGCGCAAAACCACTGGCCATGATCAATTTGGCAGTTCCCTGTCGTACCTTGTTTTCGTTGTACTCCAAGATTCCACGGATGCTCTTCCCGGTCACGATCTTGGCAACCATTCCTCCGCAATTTTGGAAATGACTTCCAGCAGCCGATCGACCTTTCCGTCCATCTTTGCGTACAGCTCGCTAGTCTTCTTTGCATGATAACGCTTCTCTGCCTCAGACTTACAGGCGTTAAAATATCTGGTCTGCTGGTTGATATTGATTCCGATCGCCTTGAGCTCCTTACGGATCATTGCCATCTCCTCCATCGGGCCGTCCAAGCGGGCATCTTTGTAAAAGCATTTGATTTTCCGATCGGCCAGGATATCCCTTACGATCTGGGCCATGGTCTGACGGTCGCTCTCCCCAAGGAGCTTTACCAATTTATCATGCATCGCCTTGTTGACCCTGATGATCAGCGTGTGTTCCAAACGCTCTTCTTTCTCCACTTTTCTCTTTGTCATTGCCCTCTCTTATGGAATTGCGAGCTCCGAGTAATTCCCCGGCCACAAGGACGGCAAGATGCTAATGCGCATGCATTAGTACATCTTGCTGCCAACACGCGTTGGCCATACTCCGCCCCTAAGTACCTTGACCAGCACCTCACTTACCTTCATTTAATTTGCCTTTATCAGCAGACGGAACCATCGGAAATGACCGGAGCAGCCGACGGATCCTTAACCTCATCTGGCTCTTTCCAGGTTTCACCCTGAGCTGCGTCCGATAACTTTGTACACCGCCCTCAAACTTACTTTCTCTACCCATCATCCATACCTTTATCTCCTACTATCGGGAGAACCTTTCCCCCTGTTTCTTTGTACCTTTTTTTTGGATCAGCCGACTTGCTTTTAGCTCCTTTTCCCTAGTAGAACATGACTGTTGAATTTCCTTCGTACCAACCCGATCTGCCACAAAATGTGACTGGACACCGACCCATTTCAGTTGTACCGAAGGGTCAGCTCCAGCCAAGAGATTTATCCCTATCCGATCCATCTCATAATAGGGCGGAAGTTGAAGAACGAACTTCTTTCCATCAAGACCACCATCAGAACCCTCCCACTTCGTTATGTGTAAGGTTTGAGGGTCATATGTAAACAGGTACGCATTCCGTTCACGGCAATAGCAGTCATCTAACTTGGCGAAAGTAATCCCTTCCCACAGCATCCTATCCTTGGGCCGCAACATCTGCAGGGTATGGTCTATATAAAAGATCTGTCCCAAGATATCAACGGTAACCAGCTTACCTTTTTCCAGCCTATAGCTAAGAGCCTGTTGATCCACCATCACCGTAAAATCACGCATGGACTTGACCTCCTCAATAGGCATCCCATACTTTTTGGCCATTCCAGCTGGATCGATTTTTACCAACTCGGGGATTCTGACATCTATCATTTTCATTCCCACAGGAAAACCCTCCCTTTCCCAGCAGTTCTCTGCTACCAGAAAACTGAATCCATAGCCCTCATCTAATTCTTCCATATGGCTAAAACAGATCTGGTTGTGGGGAACATTTATATCGCCTACATGCTGGCTATCGATATCTACCCATAGCTCTAAACCTTTTGTGAGAACCTTGGGCAGCAGATGTTCTAGCCTTGGCGACATTGCGTTGGGATTTTCCGTTATACCCAAATGGATATTCCATCCAAAATCTTGGCTATACTGGTTCATATCCAGTAAAAACGCTTCGTCCGACCATTTGTCCCTAGAGAATATCTCCCTTGGAAGCAAAATTGAAAATTAGGTTTTAGAAGCCTCTTTCCAGCTTTTAAACTGTTCCACTGGCAATCTCGAACTCCTGTCCAACGCTAATGTATAATAGTCGCCTCTGGTTCTTGCCTTATCAAAGTCCAGCAACTGCCCTTCCACATCCAATCTGACCAGTCTCCTTGTCCCGAAATCGACTGTGTAAGGGCACTCGCCTATGTACACCAATCCTACTTCCATGTTCCTTTATCTACTATTTCAAAGTTGATGATACGCTGGGGATAGGATTGACAATCTCCAAGGGAGGCACCACACTTTATACCGTAGAATCTTCAAAGTTCTTTCAAAGGAACACTCCAGCCAACAGCCTCTAGTGGGAGCTAATTTTCGATCTTGATCTACCCTAGCCTTTGCGGACAACAAATGGGCTAAAGAACTGATCGCTTTGTAGTCTTTTTTGATGTAACAAAACTTGACCACTCCCCATGTGCTTGTCAAAGCCCAAGTCTACCAATTCATATCATTGCTTTAAGCAAGTAGATATGATGAAATTAATTGAAGATGGAAAGAAAAGGCGCCGACCGCTACTTATTCTGGACAGACTGCCAGAAAACTTCGGTAACCAACTGAAAAACAACAAAAAAAACAATTACAAGCTATCCCACGACGAAAAAATTTTGCTAACTTTAATAGCAAGAATAATCGTCGAAATTTTTATCAAGGAGGAACTATGAACGCGTTAGGGTATATGCGATTAAGCTCAAGAGATCAATCTAAATCTCTTGAATACCAAGAATCTACCATTAGGGAATATTGCAGGCGTAACAATCTTACGTTGCTCGATATTTTCAAGGACAACGGCGAAAGCAGTTATACTTTTGACCGTCCAGATTATCTCGCCCTAGAGGCCTATCTGAAGAAATATAAAGGCAATATTCAATTTGTAATCGTTCTCGACCATGACCGTTTCAGTCGAAACCTGCCCGAGGCTTTGATGAAAATTGCCGAACTAGAAAAAAAGCATGGTGTTAAGGTACTTTCTACAAATGAAAGAGTTGACCTGGATACAGAAGATCCAGATGTATTTATGAAAAGGGCGCTAGATTATATGATAGCCAACAAGGAGCTTTTCAACATCAGAAGGCGAACCAAGCAAGGTGTAAGGAATGCGAAGGAAAAAGGACGTTATCTTGGCCGCGCACCATTCGGCTACCGCAATATCATCGACGGCACTAAAAGAAACCTGATCGAAATCCATCAGGGCGAAGCCATTATTGTACAGCAGATTTTTCAAGAATATTTAATGGGCATCCCCCAGTATATTGTCTACAAGAATGCGAAAACAGCAGGTCTTAAACATACTGGAAGTAGTGCGATATACAATATATTGAGAAATCCAGTTTATGCTGGGCTTATTCGTGTACCTCAATTTGGTGATTTACCTGAAAAATATGTCAGAGCTATCCATTCGCCTATCATTTCTGAACCAGAATTTTGGCAGGTACAGGGAATGCTAGACATGTTCAAACGCAGAAAAAGAGTTCAGCCCGCAGAGGACTTCCCTCTGAGAGGTGTTTTGAGATGTTATTGTGGACAGATGTTGACGGCAGGCTGGTCGAAAGGCGCGGCAAACTATTATCTCTACTATAGGTGCATGGCGCATCCAGGCGTTAACATTCCCGGAAAAATCATTCATGATAAATTTGATGAGCTAATGAAAGCTTTGAGTTTCAAAAAACATCATATCGATTTTCTGATTGAAACTTCTAAGATAATGTTGGAAAAACCTGTCAAACTGAAGAATGAAAAACAGAAACAGTTGAAAGCAGAACTGATAACGATCAACGAGAAGATCTACAAACTAGAAGAAAGACTTGTCAACGAGGAAATAGATGCGACTACCTATCAGACCTGGTTTAAGAAATTGCAACATGAAAAGAGGTTGACCGAAGCTAGTTTGAACACTGAGGAGAAACCAAGGATAAAATCGGAAAAGGATATTGTTGAAAAGCTGCTTCCCTACCTCAAAAACTTATTTTTAATCTATGAAAAAAGTAACGTTATACAAAAACACACTTTGATCAGGGGAATGTTCAAAGATAGTCTTGTATGGGATAGGGGTTTATTTCGAACAAATTTTATCGACCCAATACTTCAAGATAACATACTGAAAATCAACAAAAAAGGATTGCTTTTAAACAAGCAATCCTTTCAAAAATTCGAAATAAATCTGATTAGTACCCCCAACAGGATTCGAACCTGTGACCTACGGTTTAGAAAACCGGTGCTCTATCCAGCTGAGCTATGGAGGCATCCGCATAAAGTTAACAATTAGATAACCGTTTTCCTTATGGTGGTGCAAAGATATAATTTCTTACAGCATAAACTAAAAAAAATTGAAAATTTCTTTCTAATAATTTCCAGTTACACCGAGTTCTAAGCCACGCAATTCTGCCAAGCCACGTAAACGGCCTATGGCTGAGTAACCTGGGTTAGTTACCTTGTTCAAATCATCCAGCATTTGGTGACCGTGGTCTGGTCTAAATGGAATAGGTTCGCTGCGTTTAGCATTTTCAGCAGCTACCACTTTCATCACTTCGTACATATTTACATCGCCACCCAAATGGTCAGCTTCGTAGAAATTACCCTCTTCATCTTTAGTTACGTTACGTAGATGTAGGAAGTAAACACGCTCTTTAACTGCCTCAAAAATTTCTACCAAGTTATTTTTAGTACCAGCACCAAGCGAACCTGTGCAATAGCAAATACCGTTAAATGGTTTATCTACTCGCTTTAAAATATCAAGGAAATCTTCTTTCGTGCTTGCAATGCGAGGCAGGCCTAAAATTGGATACGGCGGATCATCTGGGTGGATAGTCATCTTGATACCTAGCTCAGTACAAGTTTCTGCAATGCTTGATAAAAACCAAGTTAAGTTATCCCTCAATCCATCATGCCCAATTACTTTGTACTCGTTAATACTTGCTCTTAGCGTTTCTAATTCAATTTCTTTCTCATTAGGAATACCCATTAACACGTTGATACGCAAAAAGTCTATTTCTTCTTGGCTCATTGTAGCAAACTTAGCTTTTGCTTTCTCTAAAATTCCTGATGGAAAATCAGCGGCTGCTTCTTCTCTTTTCAAGATATAGATATCAAAAATAGCTAAATCAGTCCAGTTGAAATATAGTGCTTTGGCACCATTTGGCATTTCTAAGTCTAATTGCGTACGTGTCCAATCTAGTACTGGCATAAAATTGTAGCAGATGGTTTTTAGACCACAAGCCGCCAAATTCCGTAAAGATTGGTTGTAATTTTCGATGTATTTCCCAGCATCAGCTCTGCGTGTTTTTATTGCTTCGTGAACAGGTACACTTTCTACCACACTCCAAGTTAAACCTGCTGCTTCTATAATCGCTTTGCGTTCCTTAATATCTTCTAAAGGCCAAACTTCGCCATGTGGGATATGATGTAATGCGCTTACGATACCTGAAGCTCCAGCCTGTCTAATGTCTTGTAATGATACTGGGTCGTTTGGACCGTACCAACGCCAAGTTTGTAATAGTTTATGTTTTTGGTTACTCATTTTCTATTTATAAATGGATAGTTCAAGTATACATATTTTAGAATATTTAAAATGATACCTCAGCTAAAATAGTTACGGAAACGTTAGCGTAGATATTGAGGGATCAGGAATTAGTGATCAGGGGTCAGGAAAACTGTTCATTAGTTCATTTGTCATTGGTTATTAATTACTGATCCATTGGTCATTAAATCAACTTCAGTAAATCTTCTTTAGAAAGCGATTTAAAAATAGAAGTATCTGTTTTAATGAGGTCGGTAACAAGCTCTTTTTTCTTGTCCTGCATCAGCATAATTTTCTCTTCAATGGTATCAGGACAGATAAGTCGAACCGCCATTACATTTTTGTGCTGACCAATGCGATAAGCCCTGTCGATGGCTTGATTTTCTACCGCTGGATTCCACCAAGGGTCGATTAAGTAAACATAATCTGCTTCGGTAAGGTTTAGCCCTACTCCTCCCGCTTTTAAACTGATGAGAAAAACTTTGGTTTCATCATCTTGCTGAAAAGAATTTACAACAGCTTCACGATTTTTGGTTTGTCCGCTCAAATAAGCAAAGCGAATACCTCGCTCATCTAAGGCTTCTTTTATTAAATTAAGCATCCCCACAAACTGCGAAAACACCAATATTTTATGATAAGGTGCTTTACTTTCAATCTGCTCCAACAATACATCCATTTTAGCCGAAGCATTATCATAAAAAGTTTCTTTGCTCAATAATGCTGGGGAATTGCAGATCTGTCTCAACTTGGTAATACCTTGCAAAACGTGCATACTACTTTTAGTCAATTCATCTTGCGAACGCCCCATCAAGTAATCCCTAATTTCGTTACGGCAACTCTCGTAAATTTCCCTTTGCCTCTGCCCCATTTCGCAGTAAATCACCATTTCAGTTTTATCGGGCAGTTCCTGAGCAACTTGGGCCTTCGTTCTACGCAGAATGAAAGGCTTAATACGCTGCTGTAGCTCTTCCGCACGTTTTGCATCGTTAAATTGGTCGATGGGTACCGAATATTGCTGCCTAAAATGTTCTCTATTTCCTAACAAACCAGTGCAGGCAAAAGACAACTGTCCATACAAATCGAAAGTATTGTTCTCTATTGGCGTACCGGTAAGCACAATTTTATTTCTCGATTGTAGCAAACGGGCTGCTTTGTAACGCTGAGAATCTGGATTTTTAATCGACTGAGATTCATCCAAAAAGATGTAGTTGAAACGGTATTCTTTTAACCAAGCCACATCAGCCAGTAAAGTGCCATAAGAAGTAAGCACCACTTGGTATTTATCGAAATCTTTAAGCTGCTTAATCCTATTAGCACCGTAAATTGTGGTTACTTTTAATGTTGGTGCAAACTTTTTAATTTCTTGCTGCCAATTGAACACCAAAGATGCCGGTACGACAATTAAATTGGTATTGCGGTCTACTTTTTCCTGTTGAGAAAGAATAAATGCCAATATCTGTATGGTTTTACCCAAGCCCATGTCATCGGCCAAACAACCGCCAAAATTGAACGTATCAAGGAAATTAAGCCAATTCAACCCTTCCTTTTGGTAACCACGTAAAGTTGCATTTAACGTTGCTGGCACTTCGGTTTCATCAATATGTTCGAAACTTGCCAACTTAGAACGGTACAACTGTAAACGTTCTTTAGCATCAATGCTGAGCAAAGCTTCTTCGTAAAGCTCTTCTACCGCCGAGTAATTAATATTTGGCGTACGCAGTGCCTCTTCCGAGATTTCTCCAGCGCCAAAATAACCTTCAAACTTCTTCAGCCATTCATCTGGCAAAATCCCCATCGTACCATCGTCCAATGGAACAAACTTATTTTTATTTCTGATAGATTTATGCAGATGTTTTAACGATACCGTTTGTTTGTTGAACTGTACCTTAATTGCAGTTTCGAACCAATCGATACCACTAATTACTTTGATAGATATATTAGCCTTAAATGCACTCAAGCGATTATCTTTCAAACCATTAAAACCCAAAATAGCGATACCTTTACTACGCCAAGCTTCAAAAGCTTCTAAAAACCATTCTGGCGACAGAAAATGTTTACGATGCATGTAAAAGCAATCTGCATGACGTTGTTCAGAAAACTCAATGGCCTGTTCCTCAAAATAGGGATGCATCTTAGCGATATCGGTAATGAATTGCAACTCCCGCTCGGCATCGCGCTGTAGCGTAAACAATTGTCCACGCTTATCTTTCGCTTTGATTTGTTTTTGGGAGATAATTGGAATTTCGAGTGCTCCATAACGCATTACCGGTGTAAGCAGCACATAATCTTCCGACTCAGTTAAATAAATGAGTTGCTCGTTTTCTAAATCAAAACCTTGTTCTACCATTTGCTTTTTGGTAGCAGGTTTCAGAAACGAATAATTGATTTTCACTTTCTCTTCCAAGGCTTCGAGAATGTCTTCTTGGAAATCTTCGTATAACTCTCGTTCCAACACCAATTGGTTGCGATGTTGTTTAAAAAAATCAGTTAAAGAAAGAAAGAATGGGTCTTTAACAAGGTATAACTGCTGCTTAATCTGTACAAAATACTGATAACGCAATTCCACAGTTTCTAGCGCAAAGGATTTACCGTTTAAATGTAAAACACCTTCTATGGCAAATTGGTCTGCCCTTTCATCTACATTCAGTTCAAAATCTGGTTTCAGTACAGACAAATCAATACCAACCACCGAACTGGCGTTTACACTCGCAGAAACTTTCTCGTCGTGCAGGTAAACTGGTAGCTTTAGCGGATTAACCACTATTGCTTTTAATGCCTCTACATCCGAAACTGCTTGGCTTTCTTGATAATGGTTCTTAAACTTACTTACCGCAGCAAAAAACTTTAATTCTTGCTGGTCTTCGGTTTTCCAAATTAGGTCTAATGGGTCTACTACTTGCAGCGGATTTTTGAGCTTTCCTTGCTTGGTTTGCTCTGCATTTACCAACTCTACTACCAAATGCCTATAGTGGCGGTGACGACTGAAAATGAGTGTTAGATTCGCTGGCAGATTTTGATGTTTTAATTTACTCGGCTTTTCTTTCTTTATGATAGGCAGTAGCTTATCATAATTGAGTTCAAGTTTTATTTCATCTTCTCTTTCCTGCATGGGTATTTTGTAGAGGTGCAAAGATAGGGATTATTGGTTCAATAGTTAATTGGTTCAATTCGTAAAATGCTTTATTTCCCCGCAGATTTTCGCTGATGGATACGCAGATTTAAAATGATTCTTCACAAGCTAAGTTTTATATTTTTTTTTGAAAACAAATGTTTGTATTTCATCGCTCAATGCAGCCCCGCTTTATGCTTTACGTCAATCACTGCGTTTCGCTCTTGTTCGCTCCAATCGGGTTTAAAAAACTCAAACCTGTAACTAATCGCAAGCTTTGACAAACCTTTGGCAAATGGATAAAGGTTTGTCAAAGCTACAACCTAGCAGATGATATGCTTATTCCTCCGTCTTTACAAATACCAAACGCTTTTTATTTTTAAAATCAATGGGTACAGATGGATCAAAGTGCGGAATACCAACCGTGAGCTTCATCAATCCTTCACCCATTACCAATGTATCTTTTTTCACGAGGAATGCTACAGGTTTACGCTTCCACTCCAATTGGTAATGCTTAAAATGAAACTCTCCTATCAAGGTATCTCCTTTTACAACACCTTTTACCTGCCCAGAATCTATATTGTCGCCACCATGGCTAATTTGTAACGAGCCACTAAAAATCTTCTTCGATTTATTGATGACAGCAACAGCACTATCACCCTCATAATGAGAAATGTATTTAACATAGGTGAGTTGAGTAGGTGATTTGGTTTTACCACCACAAGCTACCAACAACGTTGCTGATATAAAAATAAAAAACAAGGATTTTAAAATCGACATATCGCAAAAGTAAGGCAATATACACCTATAAAATGCAGACAAGCCGATTTTATTCAATTAAACAGAATTTGAAAAAGGATTACTTTTTAGTGGTATCTAAACCAACAGTATCTATAAGCATAGTATCGGCATCCGTTGTTTTGATATCCAAACTATCTGAAACGGCAGGACTATCTAATGCTAGCGTATCATTTGTACTTCCTGAACGGTCCGAGCCGCAAGCTGTCCACATTAAGCCTACCAACGCTATTAATAACAAATATCTTCTTTTCATAACTTTCGAATTAAACTAGCATTACAACAATTTTTGGCAAAGCTTGTTCTGTCTCAACTATTTTTTTGAATACTTGCTAAGTAGCTTGATACTTCTAACAGGTTCAACGGCTGTTCTCCCCAAGAAGGTAAATCGATGGATTGTTTTAAATCGAGTTGTTTAATATGAGTTAACGACTGTTCCAAATTGTGCTGTATGGTAACAATATCTTCTGGTGACAGTACTGCTTTATTTAGTTTCTGCAAACCAGCAAATGTAGCCGTAAGCACATTAAACTGATAATTAAACAACTGAACACGCTTAATTAACGACCAATTGAGTTGCTTCTTCAAGGGTTCTTTTTGGGCTGCTTGTATGGCTTCGCTCAGTGCAGATAATTGCTGATGGCTCAGTTTTCTTGCTAATCTAGTTTGATGTATGTCCTCTAAATTATGAGGTTTCAAGTTAACTACAGATTGGAAATACAATAAATTAGCATTGATAACTTCTGTCATTAAGTGAGTTAGCTTAGGTGCATTCCAAATTGGGAACACAAATGTAGCACCCAAACACAGTAATACGCCAACAATGGTAAATATGGCTCGGTCTGAAATCAGCTTCCAAAGATTGCCATCGTAAACATTTAGGCATAAAATAACAGCTACTGTGATACAAACAGCACTCATACTATAAACAATTCTATTAAATGCAAAAAAGCCGAACAACCCAACCACGCTCACCGATAACTGCACTGGAATATCGGCATACTGGCTTAAGCACCAACCTATCAGCAAACCTATAGCCGTACCACCTACCCGTTCGGCGTTTCGTTTCATGGTTTGTCCGTAACTTGGCCTACTTACAATTACCATGGTTAAAAGCAGCCAATAGCTGTAATGTTCGTGAGCTAGCCAAGCAATTAACAACATTGCCACCAAACACAAAGCAGATAAACGCAGTGAGAAGCGAAATATAGGCGAGCTTAAGGAAAAATGACTTTGTATTTTCTTCGCTTGTACAGGAGTTAAGGTTAAAAAATCCTGATAACGTTCGGCACCTTCCTCTGGCTGATTTGCTATCGTATTTTGGTGGATAGAAACAATGAGGGTGTAAATCTCATCGATATTGGCTACGATTTGTTTCAGCAACGTTTTTTTATCCCCTTCTAGTGTTTCCGCTCGTTGAAGCAAAGCGATATGCAAATCTTCGAATTGAGTAATAGAAAGTTGATGATTTGGCTTGATGAGCATGTTAGCCAACAGCTCTATGCTTTGCTGAATAAACGGTAGCACACCTGTATTTTCAAACTGTTTACGCAAATACGGATAGTCGTAATGTACCGCACTTACCTGTTCGTACAAATCAATCAGATTAATAGCTTTCTCCAAGTAAACCCCACCTTTAGCATTTAACTGGCGGATGGCTCTACGGTCGCTTAACAGCAGCTGTCTCATCAATTCGTGATGATTTGCCAGTTTTAGATGCAAACGCATGTTACGTTGATTAAACCCTGATAAGCTTATTTCTGGGTTATAGCCTTGCGCCCTCAAACGTAATAAAGCGGCTGTTTCTCGCTCGGTTTGGGCAATGGCTCTACGCAACGAGCGGTAAGGGAATATGGAAATTTGGACTAAGCTAATGACGTAATACCAAACACCACCCCAAAAAATATAATTGCCATAAAGCAGTGCGTCTTTTGGCTTTAATCCAATAGTAAAAGTAGCCAGAATAATGCCCATTAAGCCTATACCAGCCATACGTTGCCCCATTACCGCCGACATGGAAAGTACAAAGGTGATGAGTACCACTACTGCTATCATCAACAGAGGAACAGCCGTGCTAAAAGCAGTTAAAATGGCTACAATTGTAAAAACTAGTACACTAATCCAAGCGGCTCGAAACTTATCGCTACGGTTACCTGGCAAATCGGTCATGCAAATCATTAACGCACCAATACCTACACCTATACCTGTTGTAGGCCAACCTATTTTATAGAAAACAACAATTGGTAAAATTACCGACAAAGTATTGCGAAAAGCATCTACCGTGTGTTCGCTAGTGAATAAGCGTTTAATTGCTACAAAAAACTTTTGAAAGGAGTACCACATTTTCGCCTGCAAAGGTAAGGTTTTAGTGGTCAGTTTTGAGTTGTCAGGTATTAGTTTCTGGATACTGTTTTGGTTATTGGTTCATTAGCTTCTCGAAGTTTCGGATTTTGACAGTAGTGGAGAAATCTTTAAACAATCTATCGAAAGAGATGTAATATCCAAAGATCTCTCCGCTACGGTCTAGAGACGGGATTAGGTAAGGAAGATGCTTTTAGCCCCCCCAAAAAAAACTTAGCTTTTTGATCCCTAGCACACTTGTAACTTTTCCCGCAGATTTTCGCTGATGTAGACGCAGATTTAATAAGAGATAAAAACTGATTCCTGACTTTTTATACCCTATTACACTCATTTTTTCCCGCAGATTTTCGCTGATGTAGACGAAGATTTAATAAGAGATAAAAACTGATTCCTGACTTTTTATACCTAGTACACTCATTTTTTTCCCGCAGATTTCCGCAGATGTAGACGCAGATTTAATTAGAGATAAAAACTGATTCCTGACTTTTTATACCTAGTACACTCATTTTTTTGCCGCAGATTTTCGCTGATGTAAACGCAGATTTAATTAGAGCCAAACACTGATTCCTGACCCCTGACCACTGATTCCTAAAAATTAAACTTACCTTGATACCTGCGTAATGCTTCGATGTAGTAATAATCTGCATAGTTGATAGGCACATCAATTTCAGAATTATTGGGACGGTGACCTGTGCTATGTTCTAAAATAAAACCATAATTATCGCCAATTTTACTTGTGTAAGCGGTACTTAACGAGTGTAAAATTTGATCTGCCGCTGCTTTATAGGTTTTCGCGTTTTTGCTATACTTTGCCAATTCGTACAATGCGGACGCCGTGATAGCTGCTGCAGAAGCATCTTTAGAGACATTCGGAATTTGCGGGTCATGGTAATCCCAATACGGAATACCGTCTGCTGGGGTACTTTTATTGTTAAGGATGTATTTAGCTATAGCATCTGCCTGAGCTAAATATTTATCACTTTTGGTATAACGGAACATCAACGTGTAGCCATACAAACCCCAAGCCTGTCCCCTAGCCCAAGAGGATTCGTCGGCATAACCTTGTGCAGTAGTTTTCTTAATTACATCGCCTTTGTTTACATCATAATCTACTACGTGATAAGAGCTAAAATCTGGTCGATAATGATTTTTAATGGTGTTATCGGCATGAGAGATGGCAATTTTATAGAACGATGAATCACCAGTGAATTTAGTGGCCTCAAACAGTAATTCTAAGTTCATCATGTTGTCGATAATTACTGGATAATCCCATTTAGTGCCGCTATGGTCCCAAGAACGGATAACCCCAACTTTGGGATTAAAACGAGTGGATAGCGATTTTGCCGCTTGGATAATCACCGATTTGTAGGCGGTATCTTTAGTAACGCGATAACCATTACCAAAGGGACAATAAATCATGAAACCTAAATCGTGCGTACCTTTGTTGAACTGCTCTTTCTTAATATCTTCGGTATATTTCTTGGCCAATTCTAACCATTTTTTGTCTTTGGTATATTCGTAGAAATACCACAGCTCCCCAGGGAAAAATCCGCTGGTCCAATCCCTAGAAACCACCATTTTAAGTTGTCCCTTCTCTACTGTACGTGGAGATACCAAATTGGGTTTTATTTTTCTAGCAGAATCTACGTTCTTGATTAGTACATCTGTTTGTTGCGCAGCATTTTTAAAAGCTCTAGAAACGTCTATTTTCTGTGCTTGTACGCTAATTGTAGCTAATAAGAGCGCTGCTGTGATTTTTAATTTCATACGTTTATTATTTTAATAATTTTAGTTCTGTTATTATAACACCCCGCCCGTTGGGCACCCCTCTAAGAGAGGGGAATGATGGTCGCTAATTCCCCTCTCTTAGAGGGGTGGTCGAAGACCGGGGTGTTTTAGCATCCTATTTTATTCTATCTGCCAATTGTTTGACGTATAATGAAGGCACAATTATCCCTTTTCCATTTAAACCTTCCCACATACCATCTGGACGGCCCTTTAATCTACCTTCGCTTTTCTCGGCTTTGATTCCAATTGCATAGTTATTTCCACTTGCATAAGGATTTTGCAGCGTTATTTTCCGAGCTTCGCAGTTCCACAACACTTGCGTTACGCCAGCCCAACCATGTCCTGTACCCCAGTTACCACGGTCTTGCACATTAATATCTCCATCGGTAGTGATACTATCATATAACGTGCCTACCGCCCAACGATGATGCGGACCAATATCCGCTTTTGCGTTAGTTGATTTACAATTGTAAAAAACGTTTGGTCCCAATACCTTGGCACCAGTTACATAATCGTGGCGTCCTTCGTCTGCTGAACAATCTCTAACAAAATTCAACTGTCCATCGTTATTGAAAGAGTATCTTCTACCGCCTTCTATCTTAGATTTTGGAGCTAATGAAATGCAATTGTTAACCGTTACTTGTTTGGCGTAGGTAGCCAGATTTACACAAGAGAAACCAAAATATTTGCTCGTTACGTTGCTTACCCATGCATTCTCCACCCTGTTTAGCCATACTGCATCCCAGCCATGGTTTTCATCCGTATCGCTTTGGTAAGCGGATTCCAACAACATATTCTCAATTCCTATTTCACTAATTCTCCCATCAAAAGTGTATTTGTAGATTTCGCCACCACCATACTGTGTTTCCATCGCCATTATCACAGGATTATCAATAAATATTTGATTGCCTTTTATTGCAGTGATTTTTCTTTCGAAGTGTAAATCGTAATCTTCTGCTTTCCATTGGACGGTTCCCTCACGAGCTTCAATTTGGTTCATTTTTAAATCTTCTATCCACTTTGTGGTTCCTGGACGGAAAACTACAATATCATCGCCAACTTTAAAATGAGCTGCGTTAGCTACCTCAAAAAACTTTGTACCCACAGACACATAAGCATCTGTAATTTTCGTTCTCGTTTGCGGTACTTCCTTAGGTTTTCCGTTGCCATTTACGCTAATCAGTTTACGCTGACCAGTTCCTGTAGCCACCAATTTAGTCGATAAACCTTCGCCCCGCAATACAATCCCACTTGCATTGATATTGATAGTTCCAGGAATTTCATAAGTTCCTTTTTTCAGCAATATTGCTCCTCGTATACCATCTTTATTGAGTGGCATTTTTGCTAGTTCGTTAATAGCTCCCTGTATTTGTTGTTGGTCGTTAATGCCATTTGGCGATAGTTCTTTTACCACTTTAACTTGCGGAATTACTTTATCACCTTGATGGTAACCTACTCTACTAAAATCGGGAATGATATCGCCTTTGGCATCGGGCACATAAGTTAGATTTCCAGCTTTGTTTAATTTTACAAATTTAGATTGCCATGTTTGCGCCTGCGCCTTGTTAGCAAAAAGCAGGATTGCTATAGAACCAAGAAAGAATAATTTCATTTTCATGCTATAACCAAATTAATGGATGTCTAATTGGCAAATTCCTGACTACCTCTTCGTTAGTTGGTTTTAAATCTAAGCTTTTCCATGTGTTAAACCATGTTTGTTCGCCAAAGTAATTTGCACCAAACAGTAAAAATGGTTGTGCCACTGGCCAGTTTTCCCAAAACATAATGTCTGGTTTTAAAGGCCATTTAGATTTATCAGCGATGTATGGATATAGGTATTCCAATCCTTTTTTAATCGACTTCCCATCAGCAGTTTGATAGGTCCATAAGTTATCTTTTGGTGTAGATAGAATTTGGCACAGCATTACCATGGCATCCAAATTAAAAATGGAATAACCATAAGGTTTGGTACGAGCTAACTCTAACGGAAAACCACCATCAGCAGCCATTTGATTAGGCAGAAACACATTTTTATAGCGTAATCTGAGCGAATCTAGCATAGGCTGGTCGTTTACCAATTTGGCGAAAGAAGCTGTTTGCATAGCCCAAGTAGTCCCATGATTGTTTTTAGCATTCTTCTCGGCAATACCATTTTTACTGGTGTTTAACCAAAGAATATAATCAGTAAACCATTTTTTGATAGTGATTAAGTTGGCCTTATCGAAAGTTTTAGCTTTTTCCATCACTATGATCCCTTGTGCTACTTCCATTAAATGGATAGTGTCAATGATGCCAATACTTCGACCTGTGTATAAACCTTGTATGGCTTGTGCATAAGCTAAGTTTGGATTCATTAACGTTTCTTGATTAACGAACCAAGCCTTTAAATGCACTAGAGCTTGCTTTACATATTTTTCATCGCCAGTTATTTGGTAGGCAGAAGCCAAAGCACCAATAATTTCACTGAAACGAATCATTGCATAACGATGTGCCACGAAATTGTTAGGGTTAGTTTCTCCATCTCTTTGAATATATGGCCCATTGGGATTTGCAGGGTTTGGCCACCAATAATCGCCTTCGGAAAAGAAATCGTGTTTGCCACCAGCACTGCTAGAAGAGCTTTCTGCAGTTACTGTAACTGGTTTTTGTTGCATTGCCCATTCAGCTTCTTTTAACACCTGTGCTTTTAATATCTCGGTAGCCTGTGTTTTAAATGTATTTTGTGCAAAGGCGATATTTATCGTTGCCACAAACAGTAGCATTGTCCATAAGTGTCTCTTCATTATTGCGGATTTAAAATACGCGTTGGCGAGGACGCCAACGCATGAATTTGCTCTCTTGTTGGTGTCCCCGCCAACATTTATAATTTACTTCTCAATCGTTAAAAATTCAGTTGACAAACCATTTGCACTTACTGAAACTACATTCTTTTGGCTATTAGTTTTTAAGCTAATTACCGCCCTTCCATTGTAAAGTTGAACTTTAGCAGAGGCAGTTGAAGTGCCTTGATTTTTAATTAGTTCACCATCACCAATTAAATTAAACTTAACCTCATTTGCAGCATCTAAGCAAAGTACATTGTTAGCGTCGTAAGCCTTAACTTCAACAGTAGCTACACCATCAGCTTCGCTTATTTTTTGAAGCACCAACTTAGCTGGCTTGCCCCATTTTTCTGTTTGATATTCCTGAGTAATTTCATCGGTTACGGTTACCTTTCCTTTTTTGGCAACCACTTTGATTTTGTAAGTGCCTTTTTGCATCGGCACCAACCAGCGTAAACCCGCAGCAGGGAAATCTTGACTATTACGTTTCTTCTTTCCAAAACTTTTGCCGTTTACGAATAGTTCCGCTTCCTCGCAGTTAGAATAAACTTTCACCATTTTCTCTTCGCCTTCAGTTCCCCAGCGTACCGGCCAAGAGTGACCATAAATATGTGCCATCGGTTTATCGGTCCAATAAGATTGAAAAATATAGAAGGATTCCTTTTTGGTGAAATCACGTTCTACTACACCTTTTTGATTGACGTAAGGCACTGGATTTTCTGGACGGATGGGTGTACTGAAATCTTTAAATGGCCAATATGCGGTACCTGTTAACCAAGGCATGGTTTCTTGTTCTTTCAAATGCCAGTCAATGAGATTTGCCATATAGCTTTCACTCCAATCACCATCTTTACTTACCCTTGCACCACCACCATAAAGAGAAGCATCGCCAGCTCTTTCATCGGCACCTACGCCAACCTTAATCTTCGCCAAAGCATTATCTGGATTTTCTGAGTGGCGACGAGCATGACTATCTCCACCCCATTCTACGTGTAAAAAACGTTCTGATTTATCGAACTCCCCTTTTGAAACATCTTTATATTCTGTGTAGTTACCACGATACCAGCCAGCCCAAATAGATGGCGAATACACATCTACAATGTCTCTACAAAAATCGCAGCGTCTAATTGCTGTACTTCTCGATGCGTCCAATTTGTGAGATAAATCGTTCAGTTCTTTCATGTAAGTTCTGATTTTCTCTTTATCAAACTCGCTGAAATCGCCAGGCCAATCGTTCTCGTTACCCAATCCCCAAATGATAATAGATGGATGGTTATAATGTTGCTCAATCATGTTAGTGAGCATTCGCTTCCCTTGTTCTTGATAAACCGCACCACCTAAACCGCCACGGCACCATGGAATTTCTTCCCAAACTAAAATACCTAAACTATCACAAAGGTCTAAAATGATACGAGATTGTTGATAATGCCCTAAACGGATGAAGTTAACCCCCATTTCTTTCATCATCTTCATTTCGGTAATCATCATTTCTTCGGTCATTGCGGCCGCTACGCCTGCATGGTCTTCGTGCCTATGCGTACCACGTAACAATACTCGTTTGCCATTCAAGGTAAATGGACCTTTCTTCACAAATTCGAAATGTCTAAAACCTATTTTCTGTGTGGTATGATAAGTTTGTCCGTTAGCAGTGATGCTTATTTTTACTTCATATTGTTGTGGTGTTTCTATAGACCACAATTTTGGTGATTTTAAATTGGTTTCTGCTAGCAATTCATCACCGCTAAAGCTGGTAATATTTTTATTAGTATTGAATACGATTTTACCGCTAGGGTCTACCAAACTAATTTTAACAATAGCATCTTTTAACCCATCTTGATTTAAGAAACGAGCTTTTACAGTCAGTTTACCTTGCGCACCTTTAGCATCAACCGTTGCATGGGCAAAAACTTTGTCTACTGCTAACTGAGGATTATAAACAAGATTTAAGTAACGATAAATTCCTCCATAAACATTAAAATCGGATAAGCTAGAAGGCATCATTTCTAAATCACGGGTGTTATCGCAACGGATGATTACTGGAACTTTCCCTTTAAACTGCGTTTTAAACAGAGTAGATTTTTTGAAAGCAGCTACTGCATCGGTAATATCTGCGGTCCATTCATCGTAGCCGCCAACGTGCTCTGCCACCTTCGTGGTGTGAATATAAACTTGTGTTTTCTGTCCGGCTCCTTCAAAATGCAATAAGGTCCTACCGTTAGCGTAAGGATTTTCGATATCCAAGTTAGTTCTGTACCAACCGGCACCTTGATAATAATGTACATCGGGGTCTACCGCATCAACTGCGTTAAAACAATGCGGCAAACTTACCTTTTGCCAAAATGGAAGTTCTTCGGGGTTACCTTTTCCTACTGGGCGCACTGCTTCCCAAATACCGCCTAAATCTTGTTTTACAAATTCCCAATCAGTATTTAAACGTTTGGAGGTTTGAGCTTGAGAAAGCTGGTTGAAAGTAATAAGAAACAGAAAAACTAATTTAAGTGGTTTGAACATACGAATTTATTATTTGGTTGACCAATCAGGACATGAAACTACGAAACCCATTCTATTTAGCAAATAGCTACTTGTTGTAGCATTTACACTATCAGCTATGCCAATAGCTGAAATTTTAAAAATATTTATCATTAGAAAAAAACATCACAAGCATTTAGAAACACACTTCAAAAAACAAACATAATCATTTAAAAAACAGACACTTGATTTAAAATAAAACTTCACATAAAGAGCAAATAAAATTTAAAAACCCTCATAAATACATTAGCTATATCCAAATACCTTTGAAGCAAAATCTAGAATAAAATAATTTAAAAAAAACACGGAAACGTTTGCGAAAAACCTTTTTTTCTGAGCATTAATGCTTGGTACTATTTAAAACTTTTAGTAATCTGATTTAATAGGTACTCTTTATTGTCCGAGCTATATTCCCAAAACATAACGCCCCCTAATTTATGTTTAAGCACATACTCACATTTGTGGTTTACAGACCACTCGTCATCGTAAGAGATGAATTCTTTTGTTTGTAGATTAAACAGAAACGGTGCTTTTGCATCTTCGTCTTTATAAGCATTAAAGCCTTTTTTATTTAGCAGACTATCTCTCAAATAGGTGTAACCTTTACCATAATTATTTGCCAAGGAAAGAATTGTATCTCCAAGTCCTTTATTGGAATTACTATTTAGTTTAAGGTTGCGACCATAAAAAGCGATACCCATTACAAGTTTATTGGCTGGTACGCCGGCAGCAATGTAGGCTCTAATTGCTTTATCCGCAGAATTATCGGATGGATAAGCTTTAGAATCAAACAAATTGGTATGGTGCTTAGCCTGCTTTGAAGAATAATAATCATAGGTCATTAGGTTAACATAGTCGAGATATTTAGCTGCTTCTCCCATTTCTGTATTATTCAGGAAAGAAGAAAAGCCACCTGTAGCTGTGGTTAACAACTTTTTCTTTCCAGTCTCTTTTTGCAGTTGATCTAACTCCTTCCTAAGCTCTAGAAACATCAAAGTATAGTTCTGTTTATCTTCTGGCCGATATACATTCCCCGACTCTCCTGGCATTCCCGGATATTCCCAGTCTATATCTACGCCATCCAATTGATGCTTGCGAATAATAGCTACAGCACTTTTTGCAAATCCTTTGCGCAGCGAATCGGTTAGAACGGCATCTGAGAAATTTTCGCTCCAAGACCAACCCCCTATAGAAATCAGTAGCTGAAGTGAAGGATTTTTAAGTTTCAATGAATTTAAACGCACGAAATTGATTGAATCTCGCTTTGCGTTGTCTAAATGCGCTTGGTTGTTTTTAATGTTGACGAAAGCGTAATTAATATGCGTTAGCTTCTCTGCACTAATTTGATCAGGGTTAACCAAACCGCTATAGCCGGTAACATACCCAATTACCACTGGTTTTTTTGAAGAAATTGACCACGGTTTCTTTGCTGCAATAAAAACTAAAGTAATAAAAGCTAAAGCAGCTATTTGTTTTATTCTATCCATGAGTTAAATCTTTAAGCGTAAACTATATTTTTCCATCAGTGCCACAATTCTAATCATAAGAAAGGCAACGAGAAATGATCTAATTATACCACCTGTGCCGTAGTTGAAAAATGTAGGATAATCGATATGAAGCAAACTTAAAATCGAGTAAAAAAGGTAGGGCATCAGATAACATGTTAATGTGCTCGTACCTGCAGGTTTTATCCATCCAAACCAATATTGTTTACCTTTTACGTCAACTATATAAATCATAACTTGAAATGCTAACATCGTTATTCCCATACAAATAAATACCCAAGCTGGCGTGGAATAAATCTTTGAAATTCCTCCGGCAAATGGCCTGATTACGAAACCAAATACGATACATAAAAAGGTTACAATAATTAATAAAGACCACAATTTATTCTCTTGTTTTGCGGTAATTAATGATTGATAAACTGTTGCCATTACCGCTCCGCCCATCATTAACGTAATTGATGAAGCATCCCCTATTCGCCATAGATTAACATGGAGTAATCCCACGTGGGTGGTAACATTAATGAGCGAATAGATAATAAAAGCAATAAGTAGCCAAATCACTTTTCCTTGAGTTAGCAAATAAGTAAAAGCAGCGAATAAATAAGCCCAACCAATTAGTCCTAAAATACCCCACCAATGAGGTTCCAAGCCTTTCGGATTAGCTAAACTCCCACCCTTGTACAGGTATCCCAAACCTAAAAGTATAACGATACCAAGTGTAATAAAACCATACTTGATGGTACCTGATAATTGCTTTGGATAAGCTAACCAAATTAAAAAGAAACTTGTGGTTAATAAGATGGTGTAAACCGGTTTGCTTAAACCTGCCAATTCGGAATTATAACTTTCGAGGTTGACATGAAATAACCCCATGATAATTAACGCCGATGATCTTAATAAGATATACAACGAAATAGCAAAAATCGAGTCTCCCTTTTGTCGTCGATTCTGTATGGCAAAAGGTAACGACAATCCTACAATAAAAAGAAATGCTGGAAATATTACATCTGAAAAGCCCAACCCATCAAAATCAGCGGCAGTATGTCCAATCCATTCTGGAATTTGATTTACGCCCGCAACATCATTTACGAATATCATTAAGAACATTGTAATTGCTCTCAAAACATCAATAGACTGTATTCTTAAAGGTAATTTCATCTGATATTATTTCACTTTCTTTATCTGTACAGCATTTAAAACTGGTTTACCTGCAATACTTTTAAACAATAACCTTAAGCCCTTATCATCTGCCACTGTACATTCGAATTTTCTTTGCACGCTCCTAGCAATACCGTGTTTAGCAGCTATATTCAATGCTTTGATCACTAACTTATCATTTAAATAAACATCAAAGATGCGTTGTGGCGGTACTTCTTTACCTTCAGCAATTAAGCTATCTAGGTTATAAGGTAAAACAGATTGAATACCATTCCCCATCAATTCAGCGAAATGCAAAGTAACTTCGTATTTCCCCTTGGGAGCTGACACTTCAAAAGCCTCTAAACCCACAGATTGTGTTTGATAGATGGGATCATTCAAAGTTCCTTTAATATCTTTATCAGAACCGTACTGCTGTCTGCTGCTATTTTTAATCTTGAAAGGTTCACCGCCAATAACTCCCCAACTCCCTTTAATGAATGTTTGACTAGGCAGCCAAATTTGGTTATTGTCGTCGATGAATTGCCTTTGCGAGCCTAACAAAATGTTAAAAGATTTGGAAGCATTTAAAAATGCCTGTGGCTGTAAGATAAATTCGATGGTAGATTTGTCTTTATAAACCTTCTCGCTTTTATACCCTAAAGCTTCCACCTCATTTTTACCCTGTTTAAAATCGACATTCCAAGTAGATACATGATCTAGCACGGCTTTTTTAGGCTGTTTCTTTCCGTTGACAACTAGCACTAGACTATCTAAATTGCTAATTACACTCAACTCTTGCTTGGTTGATATTCCACCCCTTAATTTCCATGAGCCATCTCCTATTTTTACATAAGGTTGTTTATTAAGGTAAGCTTTGTATAGGAAGTAGGTATTTTTAGGTTGCCTATCTAGCGTTAATAAGCCTTTATTATTTATGCTCGGCATGGTTTCACTTCTAGTTTCGGAACTAAAATCTGAGAGATTCCAAGCCGCAGCACCCGCAATGAAAGGTCGTTTTAAAATGTCTTTGATGTAGATTTGATGATATTCCATTCCATAAGCTAAACTTTTATCGAAGCGGATTGGATTTTCTGAATGAATCCTTGGGTCTACGTCAGCACCATATTCAGTAACGATTAAAGGTTTATCGGGCATTGCCGCATGAATACGATCTAAGTTTGGTCCGAAATCTTCTGATTTGCCGCCATACCAGCCTTGGTATAGGTTCCATCCAACAATCATTGGAATTTTCACCAAACCCGCATTGGTATAACCGGTTACATCGCCATGGTTACTCATCATCGTATATCTCTTAGGATCTGTTTTACGGGTGAGGTCTTCTAGTTGTTGTGCTAAATTTTCGATGCTTTTCAGATAGGTTTTCTTTCTTTCGGGCTCTTTGTTATAGCGCATTTTTAGCAAGACCTCATTCATGTAAGCCCAAATAATCACGCTTGTATGATTGTAGTTCTGCTTAATCATTTCCAGTTGCATCGCTTTGCTATTGTTATAAAAAGCTTCACTTTCTGTGATTTCGTTTACTATCGGAATTTCTACAGAGGTCAGTATTCCTAAACGGTCACAAGCATCTAACACCGCTTGATCTTGTGGATAGTGCGCTACACGAAGGTAATTGCCACCCATTTCCTTTAGCAGTTCCACATCTTTAACTTGCAAAGCTGAGGGCACAGCATTTCCCATTTTTGCAAAGTCTTGATGACGACTTGCACCGATTAGCTTCACCGATTTACCATTCAAGAAGAAACCTTTATCAGCATCGAAGCTGAAATAACGAAAGCCGATATTGGTTTTCACTTCATCTAATAATTCGTCTGTTTTGTAGTCAATTAATTTAGTGATGGTTTGATATAAATATGGGTTTTCTGGCGACCACAATTTCGGATCTTTAATTTCAATTTTTGGCAGCTGAAAATTGATGCTTCTACTCGCATTGGGCGAAGAAATCCACTTGCTCTCCCCTACTTTATTTGCTTTCGCATCAAAAAGTGTGGTGATGACCATTAACTGTTTAACCGAACCTTGATTAACCAGTTTTGCATTTACATTTAAAGTTGCACTTTCATTGCTTACCTTATCAGCATGTACGTAAACGCCATTTGTCCCATAAATTTCATCTGCCAAATGTGCTGGGTTTACAATTACTAGGGAAACATTGCGGTACAGGCCACCAAAAAAGGTAAAATCGCCGGTTAAAGGCGGAATGCTTTCATTATGGCTGTTATCAACCTTTACCACAATTTCATCTGTACCATTGAACTTCAACCCATCCAATGCGACTGTAAAGCCAGTGTATCCACCTATGTGGCTGCCAATTTTTTTACCGTTTAAGTAAACTTCTGTTTCTTGGTTAGCAGCGCCGAAATCTAGATAGAGCCTTTTGCCTTTCCAAGCAGGCTGTAAGTTTAATTTCTTCTTGTAATAACCCACACCACGGTAATAACCTGGCTCGTCGTCTAATACATCAAAAGCATTCCACGTGTGTGGGATATTTACCATTTGATATTTCAGCAGTTTTTCGCCTTTGTTGTGGATGTCTTTTGAGAATTGCCAGTTTTGATTAATACTGGCCACCAATCTTTCCGTTGAAGACTTAGATTGTTGACTAAAACCAATTTTTGAAACAAAAAGCAATAAGATTACTGAGCAAACTTTTAAAGACATAAAATAATGTATCTGAACATAAAAATTAATAAGCGCCCCAACCCGAAGGTTTAACGTCATCATTTAAGGAGTTGCGTCATTGCGAACTGAAGCGGAGGATTTGTGACAGAGTGAAGCAATCTTTCTTGCCAGTTAAATCAAACAGGCATTTAATAGCTGGAAAGATTGCTTCGTCGCTACGCTTCCCTCGCAATGACGACATAATTATTATAGTAAAACTACCTTAATTAATAACATTGACCCGAAGGCCAGAGTGTCTTAAAAACAAAAAATATTAATAACCTGGGTTTTGTATAATGGCTGGCACCCTACTAATTTCTGCTTGTGCTATAGGGAAAAAGTAATTTGCTTCTTTAAATACACGAACCGCATTGTTTGTAATTGGCACTTTATTGTACGTGTAATTATTCCCTGTTTTAGTAATCTGCATCCCCATCATGGTAAAATTGAATTTCTCCATCGCTAATTTCCAACGGCGAACATCAAAGAAACGGTGTCCTTCGTAAGCTAATTCTACCATGCGCTCATTTTGTATCACCAATCTCATTGCATCTTTATCTAAGGTTGGGCTTAAACCGTAGTTACCGTCTCCACCGGGCAAAATACCCGCTCTTTTTCTAAGTGCTTTTAGTTGGTCATACGCTGCTGTAATGTTATTATCTTCATTAGCTGCTTCTGCATAATTTAGCATTACTTCGGCCAAACGAATTAAACCCCAAACACGTTGTAGAGTTGGCCCACCGTTGTTTGCAGTACCATCGTCCATCATTTTGCGCCAAAAATAACCTGTTGCATAAGTTAAACCCGCCGAACCATTTACAGACCAACCATCTTGTACGCCGATGTAAGTATTTACAGGTTGTTTATTTCCTGTTGCATTGTTAAACCACATGGTTTGATTGTAGATCACTGTATAATTTAAGCGTGGGTCACGGTTAACGTAGGGGTTTGCAGCATCAAAACCAGTTGGATTCGTGGGCGATTTTACATCCGTTTCTGTAGACTTTCCATTGATCGTTCCAAAAGCGTCTACCAAATTTTGTGATGGCATTGCCTGTGGTGTGGTTACACCTCTAGTCACTGGCAATAATGCTCCTTCCAATGCTTTAGCTCCCGCAGTCATACCATTTAAAAGAAACTCTGTATTTACACGCATAGTGAATACTTTACCAAAACCTAAACCTGGTATCGAGTTGTCTTCATACAGTTTATATCCCGCAGCGGTAGCCATATCTAAAGCTTCTTTAGCTGCCACTGCCGCTTTGGTCCAACGTGAAGGATCGTAGGCACTATAACCTACAACTTTTTTCTGCGCATCGGTTTTACCAATGTTACCACCATTAAACAATGGACTAGCGGCAAACAATAATACTCTTGACTTTAACGCCTTGCAAGCTATGCTGGTGATACGTCCGTAGTTCTGTGCATTATAGTTTGCTGGTAAATCTGGTGTAATTGCATCTAACTCGCTCACTATAAAATTCACGCAATCTTCGTAAGAACTTCTCGTCAAGTCGATCAAATCATTAGGCCCATAAACTTTTTCACCCAATAGCGGCACACCGCCAAAATGCTTAATTAATATCGAGTAATACCAAGCTCTCAAAAATCTAGCTTCTGCTTTGGTTTGTTTTTTCAAAGCGGCTGAAATTGGCGCACGGTCTACATTTGCCAAATAGATATTTGCCCTACGTATGTTAGCAAAAGACTTATCGTAAGCTACGGCATAGGGGTTCTGGTTACTTCCGCTCGACACTACTGGGGCCAAACTTCCTGTATAAATGATCACGAAAGGTTGTGTGGCACCAAATAGACGATGATTACCTTCATCGGAAGCTTCTGCCGTACCTGCACTGATACCACTACCATTTCCAGAGTTATAATATCTGGAACTAAATTCGAAGAAAATGTCCGAATACATTCCAAAAAGGAAATTACTAGTTCTTGCGCTATCTGCAAAAGTGGTTTCTTCATTCAGCTCTGTATTGAGTTTGCCATCCAAAATATCTGTTTTTTTGCATGAATAAATCAGGGCAACGGCCAAGATTATAAATAAGCTGCTGTATATCTTCTTTTTCATGTCCTTAAAATGAAATTTGTAATCCTAAATTGTAAACTTTGGTTTGTGGGTAAAAACCAGCTCCATCATTACCAGAAGTATTTTCTGGATCGGTGTTGTAAATATTCTTTTCCTTTAAATCCCACGTTACCAGATTATAACCATTCACATATACCCTAGCCACCTGTAAGCCTATTTTATTTACAAAGGTTTTTGGTAAAGAATAAGAGAATTCAGCAGTTTTGATTCTCAAATAATCGCTACTTCTAAACCAATAGTTAGACGGATGCGCCGCTGGATCATTAAGGTTAGAACCTGCCAAACTTAATCGAGGAAAGACTGGATTAACGCTATTTTCGGGTGTCCAGGCCTGTTCGTGTATTTCTCTGAAGTTATTTAAACCTGGTCTAATTGCTTCTGCTGCAGACCTTCTAGCAAAATTTAAAGCACTTTGTGCAGTAATGGTGAAGGCAAAGTTTTTGTAGTTTAAACCAACCGTTAAACCCATAATTGTATTTGGCAAATTTGGTAGGGCTAGCACAATTCTATCTTCCACATTTATTACACCATCACCATTTGTGTCTGCATATTTTAAATCTCCCGCTCTAGTAGTACCCGTTGTCGGCTTAGGCAACGTCGGATTATCTATTTCTTCTTGTGTATAATATCCCAAGAAGTTATATCCTAGAATACTTCCTAGAGGTTTGCCTGTTAATTGTTGATATGGATACGGAGGTGTAGCTTCGTCCATGAACAATATTTTATTTTTTGATACGGAGATATTACCACTAATGTCAAATTTAAACTGGTTGATATTCCCCATGTAAGTGATTTGAGTTTCGAAACCTCTGTTACTTACCCTGTTTATGTTTGAAGGTGGCAATTGGTCTGGTACAATACCGGCAATGTTAGAGAGTGTTCGTTTTGTTAAAATATCATAGCGATAGCGATCATATAAATCGGCAACAATTTTCACTTTACCTTTAAACATGTTAATATCTACACCAATATTGGCTTGTTCTTCTGTTTCCCAAGTTGGATTTTGGGGCAACAAGCCTTCTCTAATGCCTGTGATGCCGGTGTGATTTTCACCAATAGAATAAGAACCGCCATTTACATAAGTAGGCAAGTAGGTGTATGAAAAGGTAGGTCCAATATCATCACTTCCAGTTTTCCCAAAAGAACCTCTTATTTTGAATAAGTCAACAAATTTGATATTGTTTTTAAAGAACGGCTCTTCTGAAACATTCCAGCCCAAGGAGATTGCTGGGAACCAAGCATATCTTTTATCTGAAACAAAAGCACTAGAACCATTATAACCAGCATTAAGCTCTATTAAATACTTTTGTTTATAGTCATATCCTGTTCTAAATGTATAGCCCCTAAAACCATTAGGTTCCAGTGCATTTCTTTCGTTGTTTTGAATATTGTATAACGCTAAACCATAAACATGATGGTTAGAAAAAGTGCGGTCGTAATTAATCGAACCTTGCCAGTTTAAACGCCTAAAACTATCGGTTGCTGAATAACTAAGATTTGGCAAAGCGATACGATAAAAATTGGTGTTAGAAATGGTATAAGTATTGGCAGTTGGATTGTAATAGTATGATGGAAAATCATTTGCAGTTCCCCTAGTCATATTTCTATTGAAACCATATTCACCATTAAAGCCTACTACTCCTCTTGCCGATAGCCCTTGGGTTATGAAATCTAATTTTTGATTAGCTCTAAAGTTGGCTGTAATATCATTAGTAAACTGACGGTTGTAACCATAATAAGTTAAGCGACCAACCACGTTGTTATTTAAAATATTGCTGTTTACGCCAAACGAACCATCGGGGTTGTAAATAGAATAAGCGTACGGCGGCAATTGATTGGCATCACTCAGCTCAAAGAAAATATTATTACGATTATTTCGACCACCGTTGGTTGGGCTATTTCTTTCAGCAAACGTACCTGACAAGTCTAAGCTTAAGTTTAAAGTTTTGGTGGGCTGCAAATCAAGGTTTGACCTAAAATTATAGCGTTTATAGTAATAATTGTTATCCATTCCTGATAGTTTAGAAAAATCCTTAATTAATCCATTTTGGAACAAATAACCAGCTGAAAGATAATACTTAGCTTTATCTACACCACCTTGTATGTTAATGTTGTTACGAGATTGTACGCTGTATTTTCTTAACAATTCATCTGTCCAATTTACATCTGGGTGTCCATAAGGGTCACTACCATTTTGAAACAGATCCAAATCATTTTGCGAGTAACGAGGTGCTTGCCCATCATTAACCAATGCCTGATTTACCAATACTGCAGCACGATAAGAATTCAGATATTCTGGCATATAAGTAGGCGTTTGAATACTATTCTCTGTACGGAAAGTGATCTGAGCCTTTCCACTTTTACCACGTTTTGTAGTAATTACCACTACCCCATTCGCTCCTTTAATACCGTAAACAGCAGTAGTGGCGGCATCTTTTAAAGTGGTAAATGTTTCAATCTGGTCTGGGTCAATTTCGGCAATGTTACCAAAATACTCTAAATCATCTACTATAATTAGCGGTGCGCCATTACCATTTGTAGTACTTAAACCACGTATCAATAACACAGCACCATCACTTCCAGGCTGTCCAGAACGTTGTTGTGTAGTAATACCCGGTACACGTCCAATTAAAGTATTTTGTAAACTTGCAGCAGGTGATTGTCTGATCACATCCCCAGAAATTGCACTGGTAGAACCTGTGTTAGTAATCTTTTTCTGTGTACCATAGGCAACCACAATTACTTCTTCCAATCCTTTAGCATCTACCTCTAGTGTAACGTTTATATTGCTTTGGCTACCTACATTTATCTCTTTTGACAGATAACCTACGTATTTAAAGATAACTACCTTACTTGTCCCTTTCAACTTAAGACTAAACTTACCATTTTGGTCGGTTTGGGTACCATTATTAGGTTGGTCTTTTTCTATCACAGATACGCCAATTAGCGTTTCCGATTTATCCCTAACCGTTCCTGTAACTGTTTGCTGCTGTGCCCAAGATATGCCGCAGAGCAACAATAAATATGTCGTTAATAAATATCTTTTCATTTTAAATGGATTAATTACCAACCAGTATTTTGTACAAGGTTTGTGTTTTTAGTGATTTCATTATATGGTATTGGATAGAAATACATTCTAGGGTTAGCAAAGCTGATTTTGCCCACTACAGATTTTTGATAAGTCAAAGCACCTGTAGTTGCGTTCCTAGTGATAATCATCCCATTTAAATTCTTATTCAATTCTGTTTCTGCAAGTTTCCATCTTCTTAAATCCCAAAAACGTTGCTCCTCAAAAGCCATTTCAATGCGTCGCTCGTTACGAATGGCAATACGCATTTCATCTTTCGTCATGCCTGACGATTTTAAACCGTAAGCATAACCCACTACATTACCAGCGGGAATGTTCACCCTTTTTCTGATGTCTTGCAGCACTTTGTAAACACTAGCATCTGGAGTAGTTAAATACTCATTTCTAGCTTCGGCATAGTTTAGCATTACCTCGGCATAGCGAAAAATTGGAAAGTTATGCGGCTGTGCATTGTACAGAGTAGCTGTAGCAAAGTTCCCCAAATGTTTACGCATATAGTAACCAGTTTTTGTCTGTGTACTGTTAGTATTGGGCTTGTCTAAACCACCTTCGTAAGTTTGCAAAGGTCTACTTAACCAGTTGATACCGTTGTATAACACAGTACTGGATAAACGAGGGTCGCGGTTGGCGTAAGGGTTTGTAGCTACGTAATTTGAAGCTGGATCGGTAATTTCTCTACCATTTACGTCTGGAAAAGCATCTACCAAATCTTGCGTTGGACTAGTTCTGCCCTGCGCACTTGCCAAAGCGTAGCCAATTGGTCCATTGTTGGTTTCTAAATCAGAGCTGTTATTGCGCAAATAGCCCAAAATCACCTCATCATTTTTTCTTACAATGAAAACGTTATTATAAGCAACACCATCAATTTTAAATCTTCCAGTAACGATTAAATCATTTGCAGCTATTGCGGCTTTGTTCCAACGTTCTGCATCAAATGCTGCGTAGCCTTGGTATGTTTTCTGTTCTGCAGTGCCACCAATGTTTTGTCCGTTATACAATGGACTTGCCGCATATAACAAAGTTCTGGCTTTTAAAGCCAATACCACACCGTTAGATATTCTGCCATAATCTCCGGCAGCTAGCGGGTCGGGTCTTACTGCTGTTTTAATGGCATCACATTCTGATAAAATGTAATTGATACATTCTTCGAAGGTATTCCGCTTAAAGTTATTTGGTTTTTCGGCATCTAAAATTTCATCACCAACCAATGGTACTCCTCCATATCTCTTTACCAATTCGAAGTAAAACATCGCTCTTAAAAAGCGAGTTTCCGCTTTCCAAAATGGGATTTTAGCAGGTACAGGTACGATATCAATATTTTTTAGAAAAATGTTTGCTTTACGTATGCCTTCATAGTTTTTACCCCAAGCATCGTCTGGGTTATTCAATGCACTTAACGACGAGGTTGTAAATCTTTCTATACTAACCGCATCCCTCGATGGCATGGCATCATCTGTCGCCGCATCGAGTAAATCACCTCCTATTCGGTTATATCCGTTAGGTAAAATAGAATAGATGTTGTTTAAAAATTGCTCTGCGTAAAAACCGTTTTTATCGGTAGGGTCAAACACATAGTTTTCCGTTATTCTTTCCAAAGGTCCGTCTTCAATTTTAGTGCAGCCTACCAAAGAAAGTGCAGTAACTACTGCTATCATTAATTTCTTCATGTTCTTAAATCTTAAAATTTAACACTGATGCCTGCAACAAGCATTTTTTGGATTGGGTACGAATTGAAATAACCTTCTGGGTCGCGGTCTTCCAAGCCAGTTATGGTGAAAAGATTAGTACCGTTAACAAATAACCTTGCACTCGAAGCTTTCACTCGTTTCACCCAAGCAATTGGGAGAGTATAACCTAACTCTACACTTTTAAGTCTTAAGAAATCTGCATTTCTAAACCAATAAGTAGAGTTTAATTGGTTATTTACATTGTTGCCAATGCTCACTCTTGGGTAGCTCGCTGTTGATGCCGTTGCAGGTGTCCATCTGTCTAAATTGTGTTCGTAAGCTTGCCCCCTGTTTCCTTGAAATGCCCAATAGTAATTTCCAGCTAAATAGATATCATAATTGCTCCTGCCTTGTAGTAATGCTGAGAAATCGAAGCCTTTATAACTGCCACCCAAGTTTAAGCCGAAGTTTAAAAACGGTGCATTTCTACCAATAGCAACTTGGTCATTTTCATCAATAACGTTATCACCATTTTGGTCGATGTATTTGATATCGCCAGGCACAATGATCAGGTTAGCTGGTTTCGGACTTGCATTAATTTCTGCCTGTGTTTGGAATAATCCGTTAGCTACGTAGCCAAAAGACTGTGAAACCGGTAAACCTGTACGTGTTTGGTAAGCAAATTGACGGGTTGGCTCATCAGCAAAAACCAGTTTAGATTGCACTGTCGATAAGTTTGGGGAAATGAAATAGTTAAAATCTCCGATTTTGTTATTGTAATTCAACTCAAACTCAAAACCTGAGTAATTTCGTTCTCCAAGATTACGTTCGGTGTAATTTGCTCCAGTAATCTGTGTGTTATTACCAATCAACTGCAACAAATCAAAATACTTGTTATTAAAATATTCTGCCGTTAGCGATAGCTTATTGTTAAACATCGATGCATCAATTGCTACGTTAAACTTGTTCGCTTTTTCGAAAGTTAAATTCGGATTAGCCAATGCGCCCTGTTCAATACCTGCTACGTTACCACCTGTATTGACACCAAAATTGTAACCAGGAACATTAGTAGTATTGTAATACTGATTGTAGGTGTAATAATTATTGGCATTAAAATTACCAGTACGGCCAAAAGTTGTACGTAGCTTTAAATCATTAAGCCATTTTGCTTTATTCACAAAAAAATCTTCTTTTTTGATATTCCAACCCAAACCTAAAGCAGGGAATAAACCGTAGCCATTTCCTTTAGCATATCTTTCTGAAGTGCCATTGTAAGCAAAAGCAACTTGCGCTAAATACTTTTCTTTAAAGTTGTAGCCTAGTTTTCCGCTAATTCCGTTAATGTTATAAGCTAAATCGGCACCGCCCATACGGTAATCATTATTGGCGATAAACAAGGCGTCGAAATTATGGGAACCTACTTTTTTAGTATAGCCAAGCTCTCCTTGCAAGTAAAAAACGCGATTTTGGTTACTAGTTTCTAAGTAATTGGTTTGATCTGCTGGAGTTCCATACTGTGTATAAACTACATTTCCAGAACCATCTACACCTTGTTGAAAAGCGACTAATGCTTTACTCCTTACTGTGTTTTGAACTAAATAGGTATTAATGGCACTCAATGCTCTAAACCAAAGTCCAGGAGTTAGCTTTTGCAAATCTGCTTTTACTGCTAAATCGACCCTAAAATCTCTAGTGTAGCCTGATTGATAACCAGACATGAAGTTTTGCCCATAAACATTGTTCTGCTGAAAGTCTTGACTAGCACCTAGGCTACCGTTTTCGTTAAAGATTGGATAAGCATTTGCAGGTGTATTGATGATATTATTGTAAAGTGTGGTAGTAGTAACACCCGGTTCGTTGCCTGACTGTAAACGACCAAACAAGTTTAAACTAGTTGTAATGTATCTACTTAAATCTAACGATACGTTAGAGCGAAACACATATCTCTTATAGTTAGAATTCGTGCTATTTAAGCTAGCATCATTCTCTTTAAAAAGCCCTTGTTGGTCTAAATAATCGAGACTTACGTAGTACTTTGCTGTTTGTTTACCACCAGAAATATCTACATTATAACGACTGTATGGCGTTTCTTTCCTTAAAATTTCATCCTGCCAGTTCACATTCGGACGGTAGAATGGATTACTTCCATCTCTGTAGGCATCCAAATCTGCTTGAGTGTATATCGCAGGCCTACCGTCATTAACTAAAGCTTCGTTATAAAGTGAAGCATAGTTATAAGCATCTAAAGTTTTCGGTAATTGTGTTGGTCTAGAAAAACCATACATGGCTTTAAACCCAATACACTGAGGTCCTTCTGCTCCTTTTTTGGTAGTAATTAACACCAATCCATTTGATGCTCTAATCCCCATCATTGCAGTAGCAAGTGCATCTTTCAAAACCGTTACCGATTCTATTTGCTCTGGATTAATAGAAGTGAAAGTTTGAGGAATACCATCTAAAATTACTAATGGTGACATTCCGCGTAAGCTTAAATTTAAACCATCACTTCCTGGCTCGCCAGTACTTTGATATGTAGTTAAACCAGTTAAACGCCCAGTTAATGTACCGTATATTGGTGATGAAATTGTTTTAGTTAAATCGTTAGTTCTAATCTCTGAGACAGATGCTAAGTTTGTTGTTTTCTTTTGTGTTGCATAAAGTAAATTAAAGGTCTCTGATGGACTGTTATCTTCAAGCAAAGTCACATTTATTTCCTTCTGACCAGAAAATGCTATTTCTTGAGTTTTAAATCCACTTACCTTGAAAATAAGCATATCTCCCCTGTCTGCCTTTAGCATAAACTTACCGTCTGCATCCGTCAAAACAGAGCTAATAGGCCTGCCTTTAATTTGCACTGTTACATCTAATAATGGTTTACCAGAAAGTTCAATAACCCTTCCATTTACTTCGTCTTGATAAGAAGAGAAGTTGTTTAAAGTGTTAACTACATTTCCATTTTTTGCTAAAGCATTAAATTGCAGAAAAAAACACCAGAGCAGTGTAATTGAAATTTTCTGCAAAATTCTTTTTAATAGAATTCTACTCATACAGTTAATTTGGTTTTTATTGGTTAGTGTCAATCATTTCGACATTGTAAATATAGCCGTGTTTGTTCTTCATTTCAAAGAAATAAAAAACATAAATAACTGTAAATTAGGTAATTATAAAATATTTGATACGCTTTAATCTCATGTAGTAAATTACATAAGTAACTGATTAAATGCTGAATGAGCATTTAATCAATTTTAAAGATGATACGTTTAAAACGCAACGAAAAAAAATGATGAAAAATAACGAAAACGTTTGCGTAAAGAGAATTTCAGAAGGTTTTTTAGGCTTTTTTGTCGAGTACGATTTTACTCCAACCAGATTTTCCAGTGCCACGAAGATCTTTTTTACGCTCTTCCATTACTTTTTTAACTTTAGAAGCATAAGTCCAACAAGTACTTTGTCTAATTCCAAGCTTATCTGATAACTTATGAGACGAGATAGTTCCCTTAGAATTGTACATCAAGTAAACCAAATAGAATGCTTTATTGATAGGGATACGATTATTCTCAAAGATAGTATGTTGCAAAACAGATTCCTCATAAGCACATTTCGTACAACGTCTGTTATGAGGAACCTTGCCATTGCAATAATTAGTATGGTTACATTTTAAACAAGCGTAATTACTTTCCCACTTCAATTCTGATAAAAACTTATAGCAAGATTCCTTATCTGGATATTTCTGGCTAAACTCATCAAAATCTAGCTCAGTGGCATTTACACGAGCATCTGTAACTTTCTCTATACTTGTTTTTAAACTGATGTTGTCTTTCTCTAACAAGATGTTCATCCTCGAAATCTCTTCCGACTGGTCTTGTAGCAAGTTATTTTTTAAAAGCAGTTCCTCATTTTGCTTTTCGATAGTTGTATTTTGTTGCTGTAACGCAATGGCTTGTTTTTTAACTTCGGTTGTTCTTTGTTCTACCTTAGCCTCTAATTCCCTATTCAAATTTTCTTGCATTTCTGCGTTTAACTGCATTTGCTTGATGATCTGTTTTTGAGCGTTTTCCTTTTTTCGTTTCAGGATGCGCACCTGGTCGCCAATCGCAAATGAAAGAAATACCATTTCCAATAAGAAACCGAAACTTAAACTATAATAACCTAAAGCTCCAGGAATATGTCGGGCATAGCCTAAAATATGGATGATTTTAATGACAAAACCTAAGAAAAGGAAGGAATAACCGACCACAAAAAAACGTGCTGGTCTGTATTTCTTCCTCCATAATATATAGATACCAGTAATAAAACCAACCGATAAAGGAATAAACTCGATGAACTTATATTTAAACCAATCAGGATTATAAAGTAGGCACAATAAGAAGAACAACAAACGCAATGCAAGCACGACATTGATTAGCTTGAAATAAAAAGGTGCTTTTTGTTTAACGTGTAAAAGCTCTTTCGTAAAAATAAGTGCAAAGGAACTTATACAGAATAATGCAATGCCATAGGCGTATTCGTTCCAAACCGGCTGCTGAGGCCATAAATATTGATACGCAATACCATCTATAGAAACTTCGTAAAGCCCAACACTAATAATATATAAGATGTAATAGAGATATTGCTTTCTACGTACTGCCAAATACATCAATAAATTATGGAAACTGAAAATGAAAATCATTCCATAAAACAGTCCATAGGTTAAGTACTCGGTTAAACCATATTGAATAAACCTCTCTACAGTTCTAAATACGATGATTACATTTACCCTATCTTTCGATTTGACTTTGAAATAATAGTAATACTCTCCTTTTTTAAGGTTTTTGATCAGGAACTCGAAATTTTTATGTTTGAATAAGCGCTCATTAAAAGCTAAATCTGCACCAGTTTTAGCATGAACATACTTTCCATCTTGATCAGGGATATAAGCATCAATGTAATCGGTTACTTGGTCAAAGAACTCAATTACGCTCGACTTATCAAAGTCTTCATCAAACCGAACCTTTATCCGATACCAGTAACTTGAATTTCGATTGTAATTTTTAGGATAATAATCTACGTTATCTAGAAATTTATGATGATAGGCTGAGCTAGAAATCTCTTCAAAAGTCAATTTACTTTCAGGGTCTTCTAAAGTTACAATCTCTCCTCTTACAAAAATATGCTCATAGCTGTTGTTATTAAAAACAACAGTTTTTTGTGCATCGGCAGAAATAAAGCAAAAGAAAAGCAGTAAAAATACAGACGTTCGCAATAGCATTTTAAACATTACATTATTATTCTGGCAAGCTTTGGCTACTTGCTACGGTTTATTTGGTAATGTTAAAGATAGATAAAAACAAAATAGCCGATAGAATATATCGGCTATTTTTCATCAAGTTAAAGCAACCTAAGCTTCAAAATGATACAAGAACAATACATCTCCAGTATAAGCTGGCTTTGCTTGGTCTTTTATTTCTAAAGCCACTTCGATACAAACCTTAGTAATTCCTCTTAAGTTTAAAATAGATTTTAGACTCGCTTTAAGGCGCACTTCACTGTCCACAGTAACTGCTTGACCAAATTTCAGGCTTTCTATACCATAGTTGATTTCCATCTTCAAATTACTGATTTCAGCAATTTGTTGCCATAAATAAGGAACCAACGACAAAGTTAGGTACCCGTGGGCAATAGTTTTTTTAAAGGGGCTATCGGTAGCTGCCTTCTCTGGGTTGGTATGAATCCACTGATGATCTAATGTGGCATCTGCAAATTTATTAATCTGTTCTTGGGTAATTTGATACCAAGTTGATATGCCTAACTCTTTACCTAAGTAGGCAGCAAATTGATCGTGACTGCTAATTTTAATCATAAATATCTCGCTCTATAATCATTTTATATTAATCCTTTAATATTTGCGGGCGAGTAATTGATGGATTTCAACGTTTTATCATCGCCTTTTCGATACACCAAATATAAGCCTTCTATTTCTTTATAATAAGCATCTACGTTATCCTTTTGCTTATAATGTGCTATTGTTTGCTCTGCTTCCTCAACTGTTTTGCATGCCTTGCTCATGTTAGAGCGATGAACCTCATCAAACAATGTTTTAAATTTAGCTCCTAAACCAAACTCCAATACTGCACCAGCTAATACATATTGCAAATCGCATAAAGCGTCTGCTACTTCAATTAAATCGTTATTTTCTACCGCTTCTTGAAGCTCTTTTAATTCCTCGGCTATTAGGTCTATCCTTAACTGACTTCTAACTTTTGAAGGAATTGATGCTTCCTCTACAATAGGATGTTTAAAAGTTTGATGAAATTCTGCAACTTGGCTTAGTGCACTTAAATCTTCCATAATATGTGTTTGAAAATGCTAAGGTTTAATAATTTGAGCTGATTAACAAATTTTCTTATCAACAAGTAGACAAACAATTAGCAAAACCTCCCACAACATACACAATTATAGATTTTTACAAACAAGAACAAAGTATTCTTAAAAGTTTTAAGTAAATTTGCTCAGCCTCACATTACATCTCTATTATTGAAAACGTTTCCACCCATCATGCCCAAACTACGTCTACGGCAAAATAAAAAATCTCTTTTAAATATTTTAAGTTCGACATTCTTAATATTTATTGCGATTTTTCTTTATGCCTGCAATACAAATGAGCAAAGCGATAATCATACCACGAAACATAAAAACGATTTCGAAAAAATTGATAATTTCCATAAGTCGGGAAATTTAGATCAGGTTGCAAAATCGCTAGATTCTTTAAAGCCTTTAATTTCTTCTACAGATATAGAAAGTCTTACACCTTACTATATTTTCAGGTCTCAAACTGTTTTCCCCAACAAAAACCTGATGAATATTTATGCGGACAGTCTTCTGAACCTATTTAAGGATGAAAAGACTATTACTGAAAATAAGAAAAACTATATTAGGGCATTGATTTTAAAAAGCGATGTATTCCTGTATTTCAAACAATATGATAAAACACTCGAATATTATTTCAAGGTCAGACTTTTTTTAAACAAAGAAAATGACCCTGTAAACTATAGTGATTTCCTATCTAAAATAGCACAGATCTATTATTTACAAGGAAAATTCTCCACTTCGGCGAAATATCAGATAGATGCTTATAATGCCATTCAGGGAGCTAAAGATGTAAATCCTTCCACCCTTTTTTACCTCACACAGGGAACGCTAAACAACGCTGGTTTTTCTTACGAACGGGCGGAAAACTTAGATAGTGCTTTACATTTCTACAAAAAAAACCTTGCCTACATCCTCAATCAAGAACAAAAGACGGACGTAAACCATGGACAAGTGATGTCTGCCAAGGTTGTAGCCTTAGATAATATTGGAGGTTTATTTAGTAAAAAAGGCAATTTCGAACTTGCCAAAAAATACCTAGAGCAATGTATTGCTATTGATAGTCATACCAAAGACGGGGCTAAAATACCTGCTTATATTAAGTTAGCCAAAGTATATAGCGGCATTGGAAATCCCAAAAAAGCTGATTCTATTCTAAATATTACTGAGCAGCTTATCAAAGCAAATCCAGAGCTTTCTTTAACTAATAGTTTAAGATTATATAAAGCAAAAAGTGACCTTTCTTCTGAGTTGGGCAATTACAAAGAGGCGTTACAGAATCTTAAACTTTACAACAAAGCATCAGATAGTTTAAATAAGTTAAACAGCGAACTAAGCAAGATCAACATCGATCAGACTTTTAAAAGCTTAGAAGATCAAAAAACGCTAAAGTACCTAGCAAAGGTAAACCAAAGTAAAACTGTTTATTTAGTTGGCGCTATTTTATTTGGATTAATGCTTTTGGTTATTGTTTGGCTGGTAGTAAAAAATGCTAAACAGGCTAAAATTGCAGAAAAGGAAACCCTAGATTACAGTAGGCAATTGGAGAAAACCATGCTTAGCCTAGAAAACAGAAACAAAGATTATGCGAAGATGATGAAGATTATGGCGCATGATCTGAAAAATCCTATTGGTGGCATGGTAGGTATTGCCAACTTATTGTTAAGCGAAGAAGGTCGATTCACAGATGAAGATAAAGAGATGCTTCAACTGATTGAGAGTTCTGGATCAAATTCTATTGAAATGATTAATCAACTGCTCAATTCTGGATTAGCCATTGAAAATGAAATACTTAAAAAAGAAAGTGTAGACTTACAACAGTTGCTTAGGCAGTGTACTGATTTATTACAATATAAAGCCGACGAGAAAAAGCAGAAAATTATTTTCATCAGTAGTGGGCCAATTATTATTCCTATTAGCCGTGAAAAAATTTGGCGTGCCTTTAACAACCTAATTGTTAACGCTATTAAATTCAGTGGCTATAAAACAGAAATTCTGATTGTTTTAGAACACAAAATGAATGCCGTAGGAGTTAAAATAGTTGACCAAGGCATTGGCATACCAGACGTTGACAAGCAGAAGATTTTTGAAATGTTTACCGATGCTAAGCGTGCAGGAACTGCTGGTGAACAACCATTTGGCATAGGTTTATCTATCAGTAAACAAATTATAGAAAGCCACAATGGTAAAATCTGGCTACAAGACAATCCTGATGGAGGAACTATTTTCTTCGTAGAACTACCGTTAAAATAGATTTTTAGCTCTGGCGACTAAGCATCGATCTGTATTTATTGAAGATATTCGTTTTAGAAACCAAACCAACGTAAGCACCAGAATAATCTACCACTGGCATTACCCAAAGGTTTTCTTGTTCCATCTTTTTCAGTACTTCCTTTACATCGTTTGTTAGCGCAGCTACTTCTGCAGGCATATCTGTAATTTCCTTAATTAGGATATTATCTGTAGACTTTTGCGACACGTGCGCTAGAATAGTCTCAATATACACTACACCTTGAAAAACCTCGTTTTCATTCACCACAGGAATTACGTTTCTTTTTGAATTCAAAATAGCTGTAATTCTATCACTTAAAAAATCGGTATCTTTTAAAATAAGCTGGTCTTTTTCAATTAGAGATTTTAAGCTCATCATATTCAATACCGTAGTGTCTTTATCTTCGTGATGCGAAAGATGACCCGCATCTACCAAGGGTTTGGTATAAATAGAATACTGACTTACGCCCCTACTGATAAAATAAGCAATAGCCGTGGTAATCATCAAAGGAACCATCAACACATATCCGCCAGTAATTTCTGCAATTAAAAAGATACCTGTTAAAGGCGCATGCATTACCGAACCTAAAGCTGCCGCCATGCCTGCTACTATAAAGTTAGCCACATTAAGCTCGGCAATACCTAAAAGATTAACGGTGTAAGCAATGATAAAGCCCAACATACCACCAATAATTAAACTCGGTGCAAAAGTACCACCATTACCGCCAGCAGCTAAGGTTACTAAAGTTGCTACAGATTTGAACATCACCGTAACCACCGCAAAAACGATAACTACAAATGGTAAATCGCTAAATTGAGAAAAAATGCTATTGCTAATAATCGCAGTATGGTCTCCTTTAAGCAAACTGTTAATTGTAAGGTAACCTTCGCCATACAAACTAGGAAAAAGAAATACCAGAAGTCCCAAAATTAAACCGCCAACAGCTATTTTATAGTAAGGATTTTTGATTTTATAGAACGAACCTTTAATCAGTTTATTCATTTTAGTGAAATAGTACGAATACAAACCAATAACCACAGCCAAAACTACATAGAACAACAATGCTTTCAATTCCCAGCCTTCGGTTACCAAAAAGAAAAGCTGCTCTTTAAAGAACAAACGAGCCACAACCGAAGCAGTAGCTGCAGAAAGTAGCAAGGGTATAAAAGCTGGAATAGAAAATTCGGGCAATAAAATTTCGATGGCAAATACAATACCCGCAATTGGACTGTTAAAAGCTCCTGCAATACCTGCCGCTGCACCACAAGCGAGCAACAAAGTTATCTCGCGGTAACTCAACCCTAAAAATCTACCTACATTAGAACCAATTGCAGCCCCCGAAGTAGCAATAGGCGCTTCCAACCCCGTAGAACCACCAAAGCCCACAGTAATTGCAGCAGTAATAATCTGTGAATAAGTGTTATGAGCTTCTACCCTACTTGATTTCTTTGAAATGGTATACAACAATGGCGTTAAACCCATCTCAAACTTACCTTTTCGGATAAAGCGCTTTACGTAAATTACCGAAAGCAAGATACCAATGGTAGGAAATAAAAGGTACAGGTAATACTTATATTGCCAATGTAAATCTGACTGAAGAAAATGTTGAATGTGGTGTGTAATTCCTTTTAAAAGAGCCGCCGCCAAACCTGCGAAAATCCCAACGAAAACAGCAGCAAACACTAGGAAGTTTCGGTTAGAAATTTTGCTTTGTCTATATTTATTTAGCTGGTCTACAAAACTCACGAACCTTATGTACATCTTCTTTTTCTTTAACTATGCATCAAATTTATCTAACAATTTGAGTAGCGTTGCGTAATCTTTTGGATATGGGGCTTCTACAAAAATCTCCTGTCCATCTACGCCTTTAAAAGTAATTTGTTTAGCATGTAGTGCAAAACGTTTCATAATCGGCTGCTCCTCATCATCCGTTAAACGGTAACCTCTTTTAATTTTAGAAAGAAAAACGGGTTTTCCGCGATACATAATGTCGCCACAAATAGCGGCACGTTGTGTAGCCAAGTGGATACGAATTTGATGCATACGACCAGTAATAGGTTTGCATTCTACCAAAGTGTAATGCTTGTAATATTTTAAGGAAGTAAAATAAGTTTCTGCTCTTTTACCCTCTTGCCTATCAATGGTTACGTTTTTATTACCATCGTTTAAGATCGGCAAATCCACAAAAAGGTTATCAAATTGAAACTGACCATCTACCACTGCGTGATAAACTTTGTTGACCTTACGTTTTTCAAACTGCATTGATAAATTACGGTATGCCTCTGGATTTTTAGCAACCACAATAGCACCCGAAGTTTCCTTATCTAATCTGTGGCAAATCTGCGCATCATCTGTGTATTGCCTAGCCAAGCGCAAAATGTTGATTTCACCAGCACCAGCTGCACCACGCTCATCTAACGAGGCCACAAAAGGAGGTTTGTTGACAACGATATAATCATCGTTTTCAAAAAGTATGAGGTCTTTAAAATTTGGATATTTCAAAAGGATATTTTATTTAAAGTTGCAAAAGTACAAATACATTTACGAAAATGGGCGGCTTAATTGAGATTAGGTGAGTTTAGCGGGATAACGCCACTAGTTTTTCGGATACAAAAGTCTTGCCATCACAATTTTTAACCACCTAAGACACCTTAGCAAAAAACAAGCATCAAAGCCAATTTTTTAGAAATCGTAATTATAAAATTAATCTCCTTAAAATCATCATTCTGTTAAGAAAAGAACCTCTAAACTACTTACAAACCTAAAATGTACTTAGGTGTCTAAGGTGGTAGAATCAAACCAAAATTACTTTTCCGAAAGTAACTGCTTCTTGTATTCCGTTAACTTATCGGCTTCTTCCTGCACTAGCACTGGATACTCCAATTTCAGTCCCTTTAAAGTTTCTGCAATAATTTGACTTACCGCCAACCTTGTGTACCACTTTTTATCTGCTGGAATTACATACCAAGGTGCATAATCAGTCGAAGTTTCGTTCAGTACGTCTTCGTAAGCGTCCATATATTTATCCCACAGCGCTCTTTCTTTGATATCGCTGGATGAAAACTTCCAATTCTTAGCCGAGTCTTCTATCCTATCTAGAAAACGCTTCTTCTGCTCATCTTTCGAAACATTCAAAAAGAACTTCAATATCGTTACGCCGTTATCTGTTAAATGCTTCTCAAAATTGCGAATACTCTCATACCTATTTTTCCAAAAGCCTTTATCAATCTTATCTACAGAACTATAATTAGGTAGATTTTCACTCATAATATATTCGGGATGCACCTTACAAACCAGTACATTTTCATAATGCGAACGATTATGGATACCTATTCGCCCTTTTTCTGGCAGAGCTTTGTAATGTCTCCATAAAAAATCATGGTCATATTCTTCACTGCTTGGTGTTTTAAAGCTGTAAACCTGACAACCTTGCGGATTCAAGCCCGACATCACATGTGCAATAGCTCCATCTTTCCCTGCGGCATCCATCGCTTGAAAAAGCACTAAAACCGAATGTGTATTGGAGGCATACAACACCTCCTGAAATTTCGACAGCTCTTCCTTTACCGCATCTAACTCTTGCTTACCGGCTTCTTTATCTAAATGTCCATTATAATCTGTATCAAAATCTTTAATTTTTACTTTCTTATCAGATTTTACTAAGTATTTATCGGTATTGGTTTTCATCTTTCTATTTTTTGCTTTTTAATGGATGATGAGCGCTCGATAAAATAATCACTGTCTTTTAGCAAAAAATTATATCTACGCTTCATAGCGAATTAACAATTATTTATGAGTTTAGAAATTGGCAACAGACCTACAGACGATTTTGTTTTCTATTTAATTGGTACTGAACAGCACATCTTAAATTTTACATCCAAAATTTATCATTTGTGCATTTGTGGCTAAAATTTTAAAGATAGAACTAAAATTAAGTAAATTAAATACGTTAATTTGTATTGTTTGTTTTAACACAATTTAACAGATAATTTTTCACGTTTTTTACATCTTTACAGCATGTTTAAAGAAATTAAAAATAAATATTTCAGGTATTTAATCGTCTTTATATATTTCATCATCCTCTTCTTTTGTGCACTGCAAATCAACTTCTTATGGTTATTTGGTTACTCTCCTTCTTATGCCGATATCAAAAGTCCATCGCAACGAGTTGGTTCAGAGTTATACACTTCTGACGGAAAATTGATTGGTAGATATTTCAAAGAGAATCGAACACCTGTAGATTTCAAAGATATTTCTAAAAACGTAGTGAATGCGTTAATTGCTACCGAAGATGTTCGTTTTTACAAGCATTCTGGTATCGATATCCAAGCTTTGGGAAGAGCCGTAGCAGGAATGGGTAAAGAAGGTGGCGCAAGTACCATTACACAACAATTGGCTAAAAACCTTTACAGAACTCGATACAACAAATCATCTGGTTTGACTAAACGCATTCCTCTGGCAAGAACTATCATTCCCAAGTTAAAAGAATGGATGACGGCTGTAAAACTAGAATCCAACTACAGCAAAGATGATATTCTTACCATGTACCTTAACACGGTTTCGTTTGGAAATAACACGTACGGTATCAAAACAGCTTCACGAATTTATTTCAACAAAGAAGCGAATCAGCTAAGTGTGCCTCAATCTGCATTATTGGTGGGCATGTTAAAAGCTACCACTTCATACAATCCTATCAAAAATCCTGAAAAATCTGTGGCAAGAAGAAATGTGGTTATTTCTCAGATGAGCAAATACGACTACATTTCCAAAGAAGAAGCTGTAAAGTATAAAGCTGCTCCTATTGGCATCGAAGCGGGCAATGATGAGGAAACTAGCGATGGTGACTCTTACCTTAGAGCTGCAGTAGACAAATATCTGGAGAAATGGTGCGAAGAAAACAACTACGACCTTTATGAGGATGGCTTAAAAATTTACACTACCATTGATTCTAAATTGCAAGGCTATGCAGAAGATGCCGTAAAAGACCAAATGCGTATTTTACAACGTAGATTTTATAGCGTTTGGGGCAACGAAGATCCTTGGGAAGACAGCGAACGCAAAAAAGTAGATTATCCAGATAGAGCGAAAAAATCACTACCTATCTACGCCTTATTACAGAAAAAATTCCCTAACCAACCTGATTCTGTTGAAGCTTATTTCAACAAGAAAAAGAAAATGAAAATCTTCACCTACAAAGGAGATAGAGATACTTTGTTTTCTACCATGGATTCTATCCGTTACTACGGAAAAATTTTGAATACCGGAATGATGACTTTAGAACCTAAAAGCGGTAAAATCAAAGTTTGGGTAGGCGGCATCGACCATAAATTCTTTAAATACGACCACGTTAATCAATCGAAACGTCAAGCAGGTTCTACATTTAAACCGTTTGCTTATTTAGCAGCTTTAGAAAGTGGCATGAGCCCATGTGATAAATTTACCGACAAACCTGTTCGTATTTCTTATCAGGATAAAGGCGAAACCAAATATTGGGAACCAAAAAATGCTGATTATAACGTTAGCTATCAAGAAATGTCTTTACGTTGGGCAATGGGTCGCTCGGTAAATACCGTTACTGCACAGGTTACCGAAAAAGTAGGCTGGGATAATGTGGTAAAATGGGCTCACGAATGTGGTATTGATAGTCGTTTAGAATCTGTTCCATCTGTAAGTTTAGGCTCTAATGATGTTACGGTTTACGAAATGGTTAAAGCTTACGGCACCTTCTTAAACGAAGGAAACAAAGTTGACCCTATTCTGGTGGAGAAAATCACCGACAGGAATAATAACGTTATTGAAGAATTTACGGCCAAGTTTAAGCGTGCACTTAGCGAAGAAATTGCTTGGCTAATGCTGTACATGTTTAGAGGTAGTATAGAAGAACCAAGAGGTACTTCTCAGGCCTTGTGGGAATGGAATACCTTATTCAAAAAGAACAATCAAATCGGTGGTAAAACTGGAACCTCTTCGGATTACGTAGATGCTTGGTACATGGGCATTACCAAAGATTTGGTTACTGGCGTTTGGGTGGGTTGCGATGAACGTACCGCACACTTCAAAAATGGCGAACAGGGCGAAGGCTCAAGAACGGCATTGCCAATTTTCGCCAAATTTATGGAGAAAGTTTACCTAGACCCTTTGAGTGGTTACACCTATGGATCTTTTGCTAAACCAAAAGTAGAAATTACCCGTACCTATAACTGCCCTACTCCTCGCCCGCCAGTAGATACAGTAGAAACTGACTCTGTAGTAGTTGACTCGTTGGACTTAGATTTACCAATGCCAGAAATTAATGAGGCCATAAAAACTGAGCCTGCTACAACAAAAGTAGAAGAGAAAAAACCGACTGCAGAAACACCGCCAAAACAAGAAGCTACCACTCCTCCACTCACTAGAAAAGAAGAGAGAGAACTGAAGAGAAAGCAGAAAAAAGAACAAAAAGAGAAAGAAAAGAACGAGAAAAACAACTAATTCTCGCTTAACAATACGCTTAATACCATAGTCTTAAAATTATTCGTTTATGAACAATTTTTTAAAAAAAGTCACTCTAGTTTTATCTATTGCATTACTATGCTTTTCTACTTCAAAAGCACAGTATTTCGGACAAAATAAGGTTCGATATAAAAATGAGAAATTTAAAGTGATGGAAACTCCGCATTTTGATATTTACTACTATTTAAAAAATGACAAGGTAGTTAAGAAATTTGCACAGGATGCAGAAACTTGGTACAAAATGCATCAGGAGATTTTTAGAGATACCTTCTTTAAGAAAAATCCGATTATCCTTTATAACAACCATCCAGATTTCCAACAAACTACAGCACTACAAGGTGAAATTGGTGTGGGTACGGGCGGTGTTACCGAAGCATTTAAAAACAGGGTGATTATGCCTGTAATGGAGCTAGGTAGTCAAACCAGACACGTTTTAGGCCACGAGCTTGTCCATGCTTTTCAATACCATTTATTACTAGAAAAGGATTCGATTCCATTAGAAAACGTGGGGCAAACACCACTTTGGATGGTTGAGGGTATGGCCGAATATCTTTCTGTAGGCAAAAAAGATGCATTTACTTCGATGTGGATGCGTGACGCCTTACTCAACAGAGATATTCCGTCTTTGAAAGATTTAACCAATTCTAACAAATACTTCCCATATCGTTACGGACAAGCTTTCTGGACTTTTGTAGGTTCGCTTTATGGCGATACCACTATCGTCCCGTTATTTAAAGCTACGGCAAAATTTGGTTATGAAAACGGTATCAGATATACTTTTGGGTACGATGACAGGACTTTATCTGGCTTATGGAAAAACGCTATCGAACAGCATTATCGTCCAATGTTGAGACCAGACAGTTCGCAAATCAAAATCTCTGGTGCTAAAATTATAGACAATAAAAATGCAGGAAATATGAACGTTGCACCTGCAATTAGCCCCGATGGTAAATATTTAGCATTCCTATCGGAGAAAGATTTGTTTGGTATAGACCTTTTCTTAGCAGATGCGAAAACTGGAAAAATCATCCGTAAGCTCAGCAGTCAGATTTCCAGCAGCCATATTGACGATTTCAACTTCCTAGAATCCGCAGGTGCTTGGTCTCCGGATAGCAAGAAATTTGCCTTTAGTATTTTTAGCAAAGGCCGAAATAAAATGCTAGTGATAGACATTGCAAATGGCAAAACGCTGTTGAACACTGGAATGGATAAAGTGGAGCAATTCGGCAACTTAACATGGTCGCCAAATGGCAAAGACATCGCATTTTCTGGAATGGTAGAAGGCCAAAGTGATATCTTCTCCTATAATTTTGACACTGAACAGGTAACTCAAATTACTGATGACGAATATTCTGATTATGCACCTAGTTATTCGCCAGATGGCAAGAAAATAGTTTTTTCTTCTGACAGAGCTGCTGTACAATCTGGAAATTTAGCCGCTGTAAACCCTATCAACCTAACAATTTTTGATATCGATACTAAAGCTTTAAGCAATGTTCCTGTATTTGCAGGAGCTAACAACCTTAACGCACAGTTTTCTGGAGATAGTAAACGTATATTCTTCCTATCCAATCGTGATGGTTTTAGAAACTTATATGAGTATAATTTAGAAAGTAGCAATGTAAAACAGCTTACCGATTATTTTACAGGTATTAGTGGCATTACCGAATTTTCTCCAGCAATTACAGTATCTAGAAATGATGATATTATTTACAGTTACTATCGTTATCAACGCTATACACTCTATAATTCGGCTTACAGTAATTTCAGAGCAAAGGACGTAAATGCCAATGATGTTAATTTCGATGCAGCTATCCTGCCTCCTAAAGAAAACATGGGCGTAAATATAGTGAACTCCAACTTAAGTAACTTTAGTCGATTTGAACGTACGCACTTAGATTCATTAAGAAATATCCCTTACCGCCCAAAATTCCGTTTAGATTATTTGGCTAATAGCGGCGGTGTTGGTGTAAGTACCAGTCGTTTCGGAACGGGTATGCAAGGCGGTGTAATGGGTATGTTCAGTGATATTGTAGGCCAGAACCAAATTGTAGCCAACTTAGCTATCAATGGAGAAATCCAAGATTTTGGAGGAATGGTTGCCTATATCAACCAAGCAAGTCGTATTAATTGGGGTGGTTCAATCTCTCACATCCCCTATATTACAGGTTTTTTAAGCAGAGAACTAGAAACAAGAGACAACAGAGATTACTTAGTAGACCAAACCAATATCTTAAGAACTTTCGAAGACCAAGTACAGTTATTCGGCGCTTATCCATTTAACAAGGCGCATAGATTTGAATTAGGTGGTGCGGTTTCTAGATACAGTTATAGTGTAACACGTTTTAACAATTACTACGAACTTGATGCTAACGGCAATATACTTGGGTATGCAGGCTCTGAAAGAGAAAAAGTAGGTACAGACGAAATTGAAAACTCATTAGGTACTCGCCTCAGGTCCTTCAATATCTTTCAAACCAATGCGTACTTTGTAGGAGACAATTCTATATTCGGTGTTACTGCTCCATTAGATGGTTTTAGGTATAGAATTGGTGCAGAGAGATATTATGGAGACTACAATTTTACCGCTGTAGCTATAGATTTAAGAAAATATTTTAGAATAAAACCGATAACTATCGCTGTACGTTCTCATAATTACATGCGCTTAGGAAGAGATGGAGAAAACCTCTACCCTCTTTATGCTGGTTACAATTATTTAATTAGGGGATATGAGCCTAACTCATTCTACAATAATCAAACGGCAAATACTAGCTCGTTTGACATCAACCAATTATCAGGAAGTAAACTAGCGGTATTTAATTTTGAGATTAGACTACCTTTTACAGGACCTAAGAAATTAGCACAAATACCATCAAATTTCTTGTTTACTGATTTAAATCTATTTTTTGATGCTGGTGTAGCTTGGACAGAAGATACTGAAGTTAAATTTAAAAGCAAGCCTTCTGAAGATAGAATTGGTTTTTATCCAAACGGACAACAATATTTTATTGAACGTGTGCCCGCCTTAAGTGCAGGTATATCAGTTAGGGTAAATTTATTTGGTGCAATGATTTTAGAACCTTACTATGCTTTTCCTTTCACTCGTAAAGATGTTAGCGGCGGTGTATTTGGTTTAACCTTTGCTCCCGGTTGGTAAGCAAGTTAAAAGTAGAAAGCCTAAAGCTAAAACTCTAGAGCAATAAAAAGAACGAGCGCTAACAAAATTAGCGCTCGTTTTATTTATATAGCAACAAATGGTAATAAAGATTGATTGTTGATTTGATGGATGTGCATATTTTCAAAATCCAAGCCAATAGTCAAGTCAATCCAATCTGGATTGCAAGCACGCACCAATCTTTCTTTTTGGGCTCTTGTAAATCTGCTTACAATTTTAAACCTACTTAAAGCCTGTGCTTCTGTTCTAAATTCTTCGAAATAAACCAATCGAGTTAGTTGCTGGGCATTATCAAAAAATAGATTTGGCATTTTCTTATAGAAATCTAAAGTCTTCATTAAATCGGAACTCATTCCTACATGTAAAGTAGTGCGATTTCTGTCGGTAACGATATAAACAATTTTTTTCATCATGCTGTAACTAAAGGTTGAAAACTAATTATATTAGATATTATTTGGCAGTACAAATTATAATTACTAATTTTATTGGCACAATAATACTAACAATTTTAGTAAAAACAAATTTATTTTAAATTATTTTGTATGTCTAATATCTCAGCGAATCTTAAATACCTTAGAAAGAAAAAAGGTTTAACACAGCAGCAATTTGCTGACAACATGGAAATTAAGCGATCTTTAATAGGTGCTTACGAAGAAGATAGAGCGGAACCAAAGTATGACTTACTAAAAAAAATAGCAGAATATTTTGAACTAACGATTGATGAGTTTATCAACGAAAAGATAAATGACAACTGGAAACCACAGCCTAAAAGCCAAGGTTCTAATCTACGCGTATTAAGTATATCTGTAGACAAAGACGATAACGAGAACATTGAACTGGTTCCTGTTAAAGCTAGTGCCGGTTACATGAACGGTTTTTCTGATCCGCAATACATTCAGGACCTACCTAAATTCCAATTACCTATCCCCTCTTTAAAACAAGGTACTTATAGAGCCTTTGAGATCAAGGGAGATTCGATGCTACCGATTCAATCTGGCAGCATCATTATTGGCGAATACCTTGACAACTGGAACGATATTAAAATTGGAGAAACTTATGTAATTATCAGTAAAAACGAAGGTGTTGTTTACAAGCGTGCTGGCAATAAATTTAAGGAAGAAAGAGAGTTGAAGCTCGTATCCGACAACAAAGTTTACGACCCATATTCAGTACCTGCTGAAGACATATTAGAGATTTGGAAAGCGAAGGCTTATCTTTCTACTGCATTGCCAGAACCAACACCAGAACCAACCATCGAAACCTTATCTAACATGATGGCACAAATGCAGAAATCAATTTCTCAGCTGAATAAGAATTAGTTTTTAGCCACAGATATTGATCAAGCAGACTTACGAAGTTTAACTTTAATTATTTGCTATTTTCAAAGGCAAAGTTGAGGGCTTCGCCGTTTTAAAACTTCGTAAGTCTAAAAATCCAATTAACATTTTTTAACATAGCAGCTTTTAAACTTTTGAACAATCTTTTCATCTCAATAATAAAACAATGAAACTTTAAAATTGAAAAGAGATGAGAAAATTATTATTTACCGTAGCTTTTGCTGTACTAGGCTTTACAGCTAGCTACGCTCAAAAACCTGAGAGAACTGATAGAGCGGATAGAGTTAAATTAACCGCTGAAGAAAGAGCTGAAAAATCGGCAGCTGCATTAGAGACCAAATTAAGCTTAAGTGCTGACCAAAAAGCAAAAATCAAACAGCTAGAGCTAGAACGAATCAAAAAACATGAAGGCCTGCGACAAAAAGACGAAGCTACCATGAAAGCCAGATTCGAAGAAAGAAAGTCTGAAATGAAAGCACATCAAGAAAAGATTGATGCTGTATTAACGCCAGAACAAAAAACAAAGCTTGCTGCTTCTAGAGAAGAAATGAGAGGCAAAATGAAGGAGAGAATGAAAGATCGAAAAGGAGGAAGATCTCACCAAGCTCCAAAAACAGAAGAAGCTCCAGCTAAAGTCAAAACAATGAAAAACACCTTTTAGACACATCAATAAAGAGCTCTAACAAGTAATCAAGTATAGATTAAAAACAAAACCTCCTGTAAAAATTTACAGGAGGTTTTGTTTTAGTATTATTTCAAATATCCACCTTCGTTTAAAACCTTTGCCCAAACTTCATAGCCAGCAGGAATTAAATGCAGACCATCTTTGGTCAACTCAGCTCTTAGCTTCTTATCACTATCTAAAAAGTATGGATACAAATCAATAACATCTACTTTTTTTGCCTTAAACTTTCTAATCTCATCATTTAAATAAAGGATATGTTCATCCTTACCATAGTGGTTTTTAAACTTCTCGAATGATGCGTTAACAGGCAACAAGGTGTAAAAATAGATTTGTGTTCTCTTCGAACCTTTTCTAATTCGCTCGATAATCTTTTTATAATTCCGTAAGATCAAACTATCAGGAATATCTCTAGAAATATCATTAATACCAATCAATACAAAAACCTTAGCCGGTTTTCTATCAATTACTTCTTGCAAGCGCTCTAGCACACCAAAAGTAATATCACCAGATATGCCCCTATTTTTTGCTTGCGGCAGATTTAACAGTTTACTCCAATCTGTACCAGCAGTAATGCTATTTCCCAAGAAAACGTATTCTTTTTTAGCAATTGGCTCGGCATTAAACTTTTGTACTAGTTCTTTGTATTTCCCTGGGCGGTAAGTGCTATCATAAGGTTTAGTTTGTGCTTCAGCTTCGCTAAACCACAATAAAGAGGCTAGGGCAAAAACAACAAACGACTTATTTTTAATCATCATAATTCTTTTATTAATGAGACAAAGGTGTAAGATTCGCTAAATTTTTCTTCTCCCTATTCCAAGTGAAAGCCGTGAAGAAGATTGCTAAAGTACAAGAAATAGCAATGGTTATGAAACAAGCATCCCAACCATAATCATCTACCAAAGCACCCAATGCAGCATTTGCTAATAAATCCCCAATAAAGTACCCAAACAGACCTGTTAATCCAGCCGCTGTACCCGCTGCTTTTTTAGGAACCAAATCTATAGCCTGCACACCAATTAGCATGACTGGACCGTATATAAAAAAGCCAATTGCCCAAAGGGAGATATTCTGCAACAAATGGTGATCAGAAACTTGCCAGTAGAAAAGCACAGCAACTAATGTGAAGAACATATAGATAATAGTTACCGGAGCTCTTCTACCTTTAAACAACTTATCACTCATAACACCACAAAGCAGCGTACCTGGAATTGCGGCCAATTCATAGCCACCAGATGCCCAAGCCGCCTCAGCCTGCGTATAATTTTTAGCTTCTTGTAGAAAAGTTGGAGCCCAGTTTACAATACCGTTTCTCACCAGATAAACAAAAGCATTAGCGATGGCGATAAACCAAAGCAATCTGTTATTGAACACATATTTGAAAAAGATTTCTTTAGCAGAGAATTCCTTTTCCTGTGTTTTTGCATCATAACTTTTAGGATAATCGTTATTATACTCCTCTATTGCAGGCAAACCAACCGACTGCGGCGTATCCCTTACAAATATAAATGCTACGATAGCAAACAAGAGAGCTACTAACCCAGGGAAATACAATTTCGCATGCCAATCAGCAAAAAACTCTAGTCCTAGAACAGTTAAAGGTCCCACTAAAAAACCACCTACATTATGAGCCAAGTTCCAAATAGACATTGCAGTACCTCTTTCACGTACAGAATACCAATGCGCCACCACCCTACCACATGGAGGCCAGCCCATTCCCTGAACCCATCCGTTGATGAAAAGCAAAACAAACATTAGCGCTATCGAAGATGTCGCAAAAGGCACCAGCCCCATAAAAATCATGGTAAAGGCAGACAAAACCAAACCAATAGACAGGAAATAACGAGCATCGCTACGATCAGAAATATTCCCCATCAGGAACTTGCTAAAACCATACGCTATTGATAACGCAGAAAAAGCAAAACCTAATTCTTTTTTACTGAAACCGCCATTTTCTTCTAATTGGAGATCTGGAATGGCAAAAGAAAAGTTTTTACGGACAAAATAGTAGGCCGCATAGCCCACGAAAATGCCGATAAAAACTTTAATCCTCTCTTTACTGTATATAGATTTTACTGTATCGTTTGGCAATAACGGCTTATGTGCCGCTGGTTCTGGAAATATTCTAAATCCCATTTTGGTTGGTTAGTTGATTAATTTGTTTAATTGATTAACCCGTTAGCTGGTTAATCGGTGAGATTAAAGACTATTTATAACTACAACAAGTTGGTGTAGTCCGAAATAATTCCGTCCACTCCTAATGATTTTAGCACAGTGATCTCTTCAGCCGTATTCACTGTCCAAGGAATAACTTTTATGCCATCAGCATGTGCTTTTTTAATCATTTCAGCATCAACCATTTTATAAGCGGGACTTAAGATAAATGGCTTGAAACCCAAATCAGCAATGTTTTGCTCGTAAGTTTTCTTGTTACTTACTAAAAAAGAAGTTCTGATATTTGGGTATTCTTTGTGAAGGATTTGTATAGTACGTTTATCAAAAGACTGAATCACCACATACTGTTCTATTTTTTTAGATTTGATTACATCCATCAATAACTTCACAAACACATCTGGTGTTGGATTGGTTACGCCATCACCTTTGGCACTACATTTAGTTTCGATATTATAGAAATACTGTTTTTTGTTTTTAGTCTTGATTTCGCTCTGAACACTATCAATCAAATCAGCTAGCAAAGGAATATAAGTCTTAATTTTCTTCTGTTGAGGAAAGTCTTTATGGAGTTTTGTACCGATATCAAATGTCTTCAGCAGTCCATAATCCATTTTAAATACATTGTATTTCTTCGCATCTGAACTTGGAATCTCCTGTCCATCGGGAGTAAGCATAAAACCTGGGCTGAGGTAATCATCATGAGTTACGACAACTTTTCCGTCCTTAGTGATATGGGCGTCCATCTCCAACGTAGTTACATTAGGATAAGACATGGCATCTTTCATCGCCAAAATAGTGTTTTCCGGCACTAATCCTCTTCCGCCACGATGCGCTTCTGCACTATAATCAGGAAAAGCAACGTGATCTGTTTTGATTGATTTATTTACCGAACAAGCAGCAATCCCTAACAGTAATGCACCAATTGGGTAAGCGATTTTATTGATCATTTAGATTGGTTTAATTTTTTAGATTGATAATTTAAATTAATAAAACGAGGTAGATCTACAATGCAAAATTTACATTTCACCTATCGATACTACAACTTTTTTGAAGCATAAAATTGTTCACCAAAACGATCGGTCACTACAACTTTAACTTCTTTTACAGCAGAACTGCAATGCGCCATAAATAGATGCTCTGTTCTTGCAGGCTCGGCAAAGGTTCTACCTTTTGGCAATTGTTCGCCTGCATACAAACGTACCGACTCTGGATCAAAACCTTTGGTCATTTCAAACTTAACTGGTTGCCCATCTAGAAAGCACTCTACTTTCCACTCTGGATCGTAGTTCCAAACGTTCGCAATAATACGATTGTTCCCTGTAAGTCGTTCCACATCTAAACTCACTTGATGTTTCCTATCAAGATCAGTCCCTTTGTAGTACCATTTTAATTGCTTACCACTTACTTCATAAACACCGTAACCTCTTGGCGTGCCATCGCTACATATTGGACCAGTCCACCAAGCACCACAAACCGCACCGTGATTATGTTCGAAAACGCCATCTCTTATTACATTACGGTTGTAATGCGTATGTCCAGACATCACATGCACGTTGGTATAGTCTCTCAAAATATCATAAAAAGCTTGATTGTTTTTCACACTGTTGTGGATAGGAATATGAGCATTTATGATTACCAAATTATCCTTAGGCACATGCTGCAGATCTTTTTCCATCCAAGCCAACTGTTCCTCGGTAATATAACCATCGTATTTTCTATCTTCTCCTAAATATCTTACATCATCTAATACGATATAATGAGCCTTACCTCTGTTAAACGAATAGTAAGTTGGTCCGTAGTATTTCTTAAAAGTCCTATCTGAGGTTTCATCTCCACCCATTCGATAATCCATGTCGTGATTACCCAAACATTGGAAAAATGGAATACCCATTAACTCTACAGCCTTATTGTAGTCGTCAAAAAGCGGCAGGTTATCCCAAACTAAATCACCAACACCAATACCATGAACCAAAGCCTTAGAGCCCAAATCTTTCAACAAACGTTTCACATCTGGCACTGATGTTTCCATCATTTGAGCCACATCTTTTTTATTCTTTACCTGCGGATCAGCCCAAATGATAAAATGGTGTTTATCGTCATTTTGCTTTAGCTTCTTTAGTGTAAAATTAAGCTCGTTCCTAGCTCCTAAATTTTCGTATTGTCTATTTACGTAACCGTTATCTGTTTTAAAATCGTAACCAGCAGGTGTACTTAAAAACACAAACTCAGATTTATCATTTAAAGTAATTGAATACTTTCCATTACTATCCGTTTTTACGACTGCAAAACCATCGGATATCACTACGTTAGGAATTGCCTTTTTACCATCAGTTACAAGCCCTGTAATTGTAACGCCATGCGTAAGGTTATTGAAAGCGCTAGACTTTAAACTCACTACCATTCCGGTAGCTAACAATCCAATTCTTTCTAAAAATATTCTACGGTTCATTGTGTGTTTATTTTCAATAAAAGGCAACATTCTATAAATAGAATGTTGCCTTTTACTACCTTTTTTAATTGATTAATCTACAAGTTTGGTCATAGAATCGCCACGCTCTATGTCATTTCTAGTGCTAGTAAAACTCATAGGAATATGGATACGAGACCTTCCTGCTTCCCAACGACCACTAGCAGCATTGTAAACACCTCCCAGCCTAACGAAGCCACCTCCTGAATTATTTGTATCAGTTTGAAAACCTAGTTTAGAAATATTGCTACCGGCGCCAAAAAACACTTGAGAAGTTCTATTCGAAGGATTAATTGTAGTGTAAAACTCGGTATTTGTGATGCGATACCCCACCTCTACTGGTGTTTTTTGATAAAAATTACCATTACCACCATACATGATAACATCCGTAGGTACGGTAGCAACAGTAACGTTAGTGACATCAAATACCGCAATACCTGCAATATTTCCACTGTTAGCTAACAAGTTTGTATTTTTACTACCAAAACCATCACCATCTACTTGAGTATAATCTCTAGATACAATCCAATTAGCATCAGAAATGTCGGTAGATAATTCTGTACTAGAAAAACCCCATATATTTTTATTACTACCACCAACATAGAACACCTCTCCCTTACGTACGGTACCCGAAGTCAGATCAAATTTATAGGTTCTTAAACCTCCCGTAGCCCAACCGTTTGTTGGAAATCCTGTTGGTGTATTAGTACCTGCATTATTAGTTGTAACAACTGCATACGGCGTTACGGCAAAATTAATGTCCTTTGTCGCCATAAATTGAATGTATTCCCAATTACCATCACCATTACCTCCAGATGTGTTGGCCGGATTTGGCAAATAACCTGTAATAATTACTCCAGACGGCCTAATTATTGGCAATTCAAAAATATCATCGGCATTGCGAACCCAAATTTGAGCAATTCTATTTGCTCCTTCATTTTTAAAAAAAACTACGCCTGTAAAATTGGCACTAGGAACAAGTTGATTGTTAGCAAACGTAGCACCAGCCTCGGTATGGATCATTGCTGCACCAAAAGAGTCTTCAATTTTATGATCGCCCAGCATTTTCTCAGTGCCAACTGGTTCTGGAGAGACGATACTATTTGAAAGCGTTACCACACTTCCCTCGTAAGACACTGGAGAATCATTAAGCATTTTAGAATTGACAACAGGTATAGTAAACGGACGTTGCGATGCCTTTTTTTCTACATTAGTAGCAGAAACATTATAAATTTGCAACGCACCATCTCTACGACCAAGTGTAGCCCCTGAAAGACTGATATGCAGCGAATCTCCAATAACGAAATCCCTAGCCTTATCGCCCAAGTTTACAAAAATACCCCTAATGGAATCGGCGCTACTTCCAATCTTATAGGAGTTTTGAAGCGCTACTAAACCCGAAGGCATATTTCCATTTACGTAATCTGATACCACTACCCCTTTAATTGAGGTGGCGCCATATATCTTATCGCTTGTTAGCACAACATCACTCCCGCTATAAATTTTCTTTAATACAAAATTAGATATAAATGCACCCGGAGTAGCAGTAACAAGTAAGCTATCATCTGGCTTACAGGCGGCAAACAAGGTTAAACCAACCCCAATTGCTAGAAAATATTTTCTGAAATTTTTCATTGTATTCTATTATAATTATGGAGTACTTATTAAGGCTTTTGCCACCAAACTCTTGTATTAACATTATCTGCTCCCTGAGCGGCTACAGCATTTCTATAATTTACAGGATTTGTTGACTGCACAATTATTGGATAATTTAATCGAGCTGGCATAGTACGCCCTTCTAAACCTGTACCCATTGGTAATTTAGGATAGCCTGTTCTACGATACTCAAACCACTGCTGAAAATCAGTTAAAAACAAAGCATAGTATTTTTGCAAGAAAATTAAGTTCATCTTACTTCTATCACCATAATTAATACTATGTAATGGTAACGAGTTATCAAAAACCAAATTTCCTTGCGTTAAATAGGTTTGGAAATTGGCATCACTCGTGCTAGCAAAATAATTAGGTCTCCAGTAGTTTACAGCATTAACAATTCCAGTATTATAAAAATCTGCAGGGTTTCCGTTAATCCAACCGTTTAAAGCTGCTTCTGCTTTAATGAAATCTAATTCTGCAACAGTCATTATAATACCTGTATAGGCATCAATTTGAAGATTGTAGCTTTTTTTTCTTGCGGATGTTCCTGTTCCATCAGTATCTTCATTAGAATTAAAGTGAGCAAGAATTCTTTCTACTTCACCAGGGGCATTTCCGCTTGGAATACCTTCGCTCCCATCAATACTCCAACGCGAAGTGTATGATGGAGCCCCCATATTCAAGTAACTAGGATGCTTCCAATCGATTAAATTATTCATAAAAAATTCAGCCAACCCAACATTCCTAAAATCATTAGCTCTAACGTTACTCATATAAGGAGAGGTGTAAACAGCAGCAGCCGAATTAGTACCATTCCACAAAATCACTCCATTATCACTATCGTTTACATATTTGCTACCAGCTAACTGATTACTAAAGCGATTGTTGGTCATTACAGGATAATTTGCTGGGGCTAAATCAACAATCTCTTTAATTTTAGCTATAGCGTTTGCAGATACATCAGATTTATGAGCCACACGCATTAATAAGCGCAAATAAAGTGAATTACCCAACTTTCTCCATTTTGCAACGTCACCGCTATAAACAGGGTCACTATCAGCTGTTATTGCTACATTACCTTTCAATAATTCATTAGCTTCTTCTAATTTAGAGAATAGATCTAAATAGATATCCTTCTGTTTATCGAAAACTGGCTGAATGAATTGTTCTCTGTTATCAGAAGGCTGCAAACTTTCTCTACCATTGTTTGCCTCTTTATAAGGCACATCCCCGTAGGTATCCGTAATTAGCTGATATATCCAAGCTTGAACAATCAATGAGATAGCTTGATATGACTTATTAGCGTATTGTGGTTTTTGCGCAACCGTATATATGTCTTTGATATCAGTTAAATTGACATACCAATTGTTCCAAGTATTATCTGCCTGTATTGTGCGTATATCATATCTAAAAACTCTACCCTCTCCATCATTAAGATCAACTGTTACCTGCATTAACTCATTGTTGAAGTTTCTATTTCTCAACATATTAGTCCTCATTAGATTAACTAAAGTAGGAGCTAACATTTTGTCTGGTGCAATTTCGGTTTTACCAAGTGGATCTACATTTATCTTAGTAAAATCTTTTGTGCACGAAAAAGATGACAACGCTACAATTGTTAATAATATATATGAGATATTTCTTTTATTCTTATTCATAGCTATAATAATTAAATGCCCACTACTAAACGTAAACCAAATGTACGAGTTGATGGCAATTGACCAACTTCAAACCCTTGTTGAATATCAGAACCTGATAATGTACCAAACTCTGGATCGAACCCTGGCCAAGGCGACCAAATGAACAAATTACGTCCGTAAGCACTTAGTGTCATTCTTGTCAAACGTATTCTGCTTAAAAATTTCTTGTCAAAAGAGTAAGTTAAATTAGCTTCTCTAAATTTGATATAATCTGTGCTGTAGATACTACCTTCAGCTTGATTGTAACCAATGGCTTCATAATAACCTTGTACATTGGTAGCCAACACATCATTTGGTCTATAAGTACCATTGTATCGATTATCAGAATCTCGATTCTCGACAACACCATTACCGATAAGACCATTTGTTCTACCAGGCAAAGTCACTTTTGCTTTTCCAAATCTCACCAACTGCGTCATTGTCATTGAGTGACCCACAGCCCCTAACTGCGCATCAAACAATACATTTGCCGTAAATTGTTTGATGGTTATCCCCGTACCAAAACTATATCTAAATAACGGAATGGTATTTCCTAAGTATTTAACTTCATCGTTAATTCTAGGTATACCAGTCGCATCATCAAAAACAATTTGCCCATCTGGCGATCTTAGGAAACCATTGCCATACAAATCACCCATACTACCGCCAACGGTCGCCACAATTTGACCTCCATTATTAAAACCTCCTGTACGTAATACAACAGCACTGTCCGCTAGCTCAACAATTTTATTTCGATTAGCCGAAAAAGTACCATTTACCGTCCATTTGAAATTCTTGCTGGAGATTGGCGTTGCATTCAAAGCGATCTCTATACCTTTATTATCAACACGACCAACATTATAAACAGCCACATCGTAACCAGAAGAACGATCAATAATCCTATTTAAAATTTGATTTTTTGTATTTCCAGAATAAGCCGCAAAATCAAAATTCAAACGGTTTTTAAACATTTTCAAATCTAACCCTAACTCTACCGTAGTCGTAATGAGTGGCTTTAAGTTTGGGTTTGGTAATACTCTTGGATTTGTCATTACACCAGGTCCGTATAAACCATTATCAGCAATTTGATAATAATAATCTGTGCGATATGGTAATGTACTACCACTACCTACCTGAGCAAGTGAAGCTCTAAACTTCATGAGACTTACGCTTGTTGGTAATTTCCAATAATCAGAAGCGATAAAAGATAAACTTGCCGAAGGATAAGGAAATCCTACGTTGTCAGTACGTGTTAAAGTAGCCAGTGCACTATTCCAGTCAATACGACCAGTAAGATCTAAATAAAGATAGTTTTTATATGAGAATGAAGCAGCTGCATATAAACTGTTAATTCTATACCTAGCAGTATCAGGCACATAAACTAAAGGATTTCTATTATTCTGAAGCGTAAACACGTTAGGAACAGCTAATCCATCAGCTCTTGTTTCTAATCTATTATATTCGTTACGCATTTGACTACCACCTACATTTGCTGAAACATTAAAGTCTTTGGAAATCTTCTTATCGTATTTCAGCATAAAATCTGCGTTAATTTCGTACGATCTTACATCATTTACCCTATATGCCCCTTGCGCCCATCCTGTACCATTTGCACCAAATGGACGTTTTGTTTCACGTAAATCATTATTCAAATCTCCCGACGCACGTACCATTAAACTCAATTCTTTATTGAATTTGTACAAAGCCTGAATATTTCCTAGAAATCCGTTTCTACGCTGCCCGTTCAAATATTGCTCAGAAATTGCATAAGGTCCTTCTGGAAAACTGGTGGTTAAATCTGAAAACTCCTCAAATTCTTTTCCAGGAGCCCAGTAATCACGATACCAATCCGTATTGATATTTGGTTGCGAAAACGCAAACCAATACATGATAGACTGATTACCAAAACCTGTACTAGGCAAGTTATCTGTATTTCTATTATTGTATTGTGCTTTTAAGTTAATAGTTAATTTATCAAAAAACGTTTTATTAGCATTAAAAGATACGCTTGTTCTATCTAAGCCTGTATTTGGCACAATCCATTCACTTGAGCTATGACTTGCAGATAAACGCATGCCCACACCTTTATAAGTACCATCCAAAGTTAATGAATTTGATTGTTCAAAACCTGTAATAAAGAACGCATCAACAGGATCCTCGTATGAAACGAATGGAGTTAAAGTCGTGCCACGTGCTTTCGTAGCAGGATCATACTGGTAAAACATGAGTCCTTTATCTAAAGGTGGACCATACGCAGCACTTACACCACCAACACCCCAAGTGTAAGTATTGGTGCCTAAATTACCTAAACCATACTCATTTTGTCTCTCAGGTTTTCTGTTTACATCTTCCCATGCACTGTTAGACGTAAACGTTATACCTACAGTTTTTTTGTCCTTAGAAGCAGATTTAGTAGTGATAACTACAGCCCCGTTAGCACCACGTTGACCATACAACGCAGAAGCAGCTGGTCCTTTTAATACCGTAACACTTTCAATATCCTCTGGGTTTAAGTCGTTAAGCCCACTACCAAAATCTACTGGCATAATGTCTCCACCAGTACCATAAGCACCACCACCAGTTGCAGCAGTTCGCCTCGAAGAACTACTTGCTACGATTCCATCAATCACAATCAGTGCTTCATTATCACCGGTCAAGTTATTCTCACCACGGAGTATGATTTTGTTAGAGGCAGCAGGACCACTATTTCTTACTAAGTTCAAACCTGCTACTTTACCAGATAGCGCATCCGTCCAGTTACTCGAAATAGCGTTTGTTACCTGCGCACTATCTATAGTAGTAGTAGCATACCCCAAGGCTCTAGCCTCCCGCTTAATCCCCAATGCTGTAACAACTACAGTATTCAATTCATTTGTAGAAGACTTCATCCTGATATTCACTCCCGTTTGAGCATCAGCAAAGGCTCTAGAAACTGTAGCGTAACCAATCATAGAGAAGCTAACCGTAGTACCTTTAGCAATACTCACACTAAAATCTCCCTTAGCATCTGTAAGCCCAAGCACTTTTCGATTATTATCAACAATACTAACACCTGGAACAGCAGTATTATCTGCATCATCCAATACAGTACCTTTAATTGTGATGTTTTGAGAGGTTTGTGCCACGACATCCTGCAATAGCAAAAAGTGAAAAAGTGTAACAAATAAAAATGCAGGAATGCTTACATTCTTAAGTGATAACTTCTCCAAAATACTAAATACAGAAAGCCGTAACTGCAGAATGCTTTCACATTCCACTGCATGCTGGAACATGCTAGCCTTTTGAGTAGTTGTTTTGTTCATAATATTTATATCGGGTTATTACTAGTTTCTAATTATTATTTTTCCCGAATGCCACAAAAATAGACGGTACGTGTTAACTATGTATTAACTCGCTATTAACCTATTTTGAAACATTTCGAAATTCAAATATACTTAACTTCATTACACAAACAATAGCAAAGCAATAAATAAAAAACAAATTGAAACTAAATAAAATTAACAAACAATCAAAATAAAATAAAAATTATTTACAAACACCGTAGAGGTATCAACAAGCACACTTGCTAATGACAAACGCCAGCAATACGAAACAATAAAGAAATAATTCGAAAACAAAAGAATAAAAAAAAGTGCAACCCGATAAAGATTGCACCCTTAATTAAACAACAGATATCCTACACTACAGTAACAGTAATACCAAGTGCCTCCAAATGGTTTATCATCTGTTGGGAAATACCTTTATCAGTGATGATATGATCTACGTCTTCAAAACCGCATATCTTACCAAACCCTCTTTTACCAAACTTGGTCGAGTCGGCCAACACCACCACTTTTTGCGAAACCTTAATCATTTGACGATTTAGATGAGCTTCCATTGCATTTGTAGTTGTAAACCCATGCTCCAGATCTATTCCATCTACACCCAAAAACAAAGTATTAAAATAGAAATCCTGCAGAACCTGCTCAGCATAGGTCCCCATTACAGAAGAAGAACTTTTCCTTAGCAACCCACCCAATTGAATTACCTCTACGTCTGGATTACGAAGAAACTCCAAAGAGATATTCAAAGACGAAGTCACCACCGTTAGATTAAGCCCAACAGGAATATTCTTAACGAAATACAGCAAAGTTGTACCAGACGCGATAACCACAGAATCATTCTCCTTCAATAGCTTAGCACCAGCAGCACCGATTTTATTCTTTTCACCAGACTGCATCTGCTCCTTCTCATTAACCGGTCTATCAACCGTATACGGGTTATTAAGCGTGGCACCTCCATGAGTCCTAAAGAGCAAACTCTTATCTTCCAAAAGCTTCAAATCTTTACGTATAGTTACAGAAGAAACCTTAAGCTCCTTACAAAGCTCAACAACATTAATATATTGATCTTGCTGGATGCGGTTAAGTATAAATTGATGCCTCTCGGCAAGGTTCATGTTCATAGCCATTTTATATTTAATCGCAATTTAATAATTAATACAAACACGCTTACCATCTTTATTAAAGAAAAATATTTTCATTAAAGTATTTATTATTTCGATTTACATTACTTATAATTGCTTATTGTTTCGTTTTATTACAATTTATTATGCAAAGAATACACAATCACAACCTAGTTGATCAATCTGAATGGGATATCATTATTATTGGAGGAGGTGCAACTGGACTTGGAACAGCTCTTGATTCTGCAAGCAGAGGTTTGAAAACCCTATTGATTGAACAAGCGGACTTTGCAAAAGGAACTTCGAGCAGAAGCACCAAATTAGTACATGGAGGTGTTAGATATTTAGCGCAAGGTGATATTGCACTAGTTAAACACGCTTTAAAGGAAAGAGGCTTGATGCAGAAAAATGCAGCCCATCTAGTACATAAAGAGGAGTTTTTAATACCTTGTTACGACTGGTTTTCGGTAGCGAAATACCTTATCGGTTTAAAACTTTACGATTGGTTAGCTGGTCGTTTTAGTTTCGGAACTTCGAAATATTTTTCAAAAAGTGAAACCTTACGCATCATGCCAGGGGTTAAAGAAAAGGGACTAAAAGGTTCCATTCGCTATTTTGACGGCCGTTTTGATGATGCCAGATTAGCCATAAATATAGCTCAAACTGCTAAAGAACAAGGCGCTACGTTAATCAACTATATGAAAGTTACTAGCTTGATCAAAGATGGCGAACAGATAAAAGGAGTTGTAACCACCGATACGATTACAAATGAAACTTTTCAATTGAAAGCGAAAGTAGTGATTAACGCTACCGGCGTATTTGTTGATGAAATCCTACAAATGAACGATTCGAAAGCTAAAAAAACAGTAAGACCTAGTCAAGGAGTTCACATTGTCTTGAAAAAGGAATTTCTCAATAGTGATTCTGCTTTAATGATACCTAAAACCTCGGATGGCAGGGTACTTTTTGCTGTTCAATGGCATAATCATTTATTGGTTGGCACTACAGACACACCCTTAGACGAACATAGCTTAGAACCAAGGGCATTAAAAGAAGAAACTGATTTTATTTTGAATAATGCCGCTCGTTATTTCAAAATAAAACCTAAGGAAAGCGACATTCTTAGTGTATTTTCTGGATTACGTCCGTTGGCAGCACCTACCGATAGCAATTCGAATAGCACAAAAGAAATTAGCAGAGACCACAAACTAATGTTATCTGCAAAAGGTTTGATTACCATTACAGGCGGCAAATGGACTACCTACCGTCGCATGGCGGAAGAGACTGTAGATTTAGCTATTAAAGAAATTGGAATTCCATTTGCTGTTTGCAAAACAGAGCTTTTACCTATACATGGCTGTGAAAATGCAACAGATAATAAGCATTTGAATATTTACGGAACAGATAGAAACCATATTGAAACTTTAATTAAGCAACAACCAGAGTTAGAGCAACAGCTTCATCCAGATTTCCCTTATACACATGCAGAAGTAGTTTGGAGCACTAGAAATGAAATGGCCGAGACGGTGGAAGACATCCTTAGTAGACGTTTAAGGATATTGATTATCGATGCGAGAGCTGCAATTGAAATGAGCACCACCGTTGCTGCTATCATGGCAAAAGAAAAGGGAGCAGATAAGCAATGGGAAGATGAGCAAGTGAAATCTTTTACTAAATTAGCAGAAGGCTACACTTACAAAAGTAAAAACATAAAGGAAGAACCTGTTTTAGCAGGATAGAACTTCCACCAAATATAAAGTTATGGGCAAGTATATTTTATCTCTAGACCAAGGGACCACAAGTTCGCGGGCCATTATTTTTAACCATAGTGGCGAGATCATTGCCATAGCTCAAAAAGAATTCACGCAAATTTATCCGCAAGCAGGATGGGTAGAACACGATCCGAACGAGATTTGGTCTACCCAACTTGCAGTTGCTACAGAAGTGATTGCCAAAGCTGGCTTAAAGTCTGGCGATATCGATTCCATAGGCATTACCAATCAAAGAGAAACCACTATTGTTTGGGATAGAAATACTGGAAAACCCATCTATAATGCTATTGTATGGCAAGACCGACGGACATCAGAATATTGCAATCACATCAAACAACAAGGCCATTCGAAACTCATTCAAGAAAAAACGGGCTTAATTATAGATTCGTATTTTTCGGCAACTAAAGTGAGATGGATTTTAGAAAACGTAGACGGAGCAAAACAAAAGGCACAAAACGGAGAATTAGCTTTTGGAACTGTAGATAGCTGGCTGATTTGGAATTTAACCGGAGGCAAAGTCCATGTAACGGATGTAAGCAATGCGTCTCGCACTATGATTTACAACATCCATACTTTAGCTTGGGATGATGAACTGCTAGAGCTATTTGATATTCCAAAGTCGATGTTACCGGAAGTAAAATCTTCTAGTGAAGTTTATGGTACAACAGCAGGAAACATTTTAGCTGCCCAACTTCCTATCGCAGGTATAGCTGGCGATCAGCAATCTGCCTTGTTTGGACAAATGTGTACGCAAACCGGCATGGTAAAAAACACCTATGGTACTGGTTGTTTTATGCTGATGAATATCGGAAACGAACCAAAAACATCTACAAATAATTTACTAACTACCATTGCGTGGAAAATTAATGGAGAAGTAAACTATGCTTTGGAAGGAAGTATTTTCATTGCTGGAGCCATTGTTCAATGGCTCCGCGACGAATTGGGATTGATTCAAAAATCTGCTGATGTAGAGCAATTAGCTCAACAAGTTGATGACACCCAAGGCGTTTATATCGTTCCAGCATTTGCTGGATTAGGTGCTCCCTACTGGAATCAAGATGCTAGAGGAACTATTACTGGCATTACCAGAGGCACCAACAAATCGCATATTGCCAGAGCTGCTTTAGAAAGTATTGCTTATCAAACTATGGATGTATTGAAAGCTATGCAAGCTGATGCAGGCACGCCTATCGCCGAGCTTAGAGTTGATGGTGGAGCTACTGCGAACAACTTATTAATGCAGTTTCAGGCAGACTTATTAAACTGTAAAGTAATTAGACCAGAGGTTACTGAAGTTACTGCTATCGGTGCTGCCTATTTAGCCGGTTTAGCTACTGGATTTTGGAAAGACATCGAAGAAATCAAATCTCAATGGAAAATCAACAAAACTTTTACCGCAGAAAATAAAATAGACCAAAAACGCATAAAAGGCTGGGAACAAGCGATCAAAGCAGCAATTGCAAACACTCAGTAAAACCATCTCAATTCGTCAATCAACCAACAATATGAACATTTATATCGCAGAATTTATCGGCACCGCCATCATGATTCTTTTAGGAAATGGTGTAGTTGCAAATGTTGTACTTAAGGATACCAAAGGCAATGGTAGTGGCTGGATGGTAATCACTACCGCTTGGGCTTTAGCAGTGTTTGTAGCGGTCATCGTAGCTGGTCCTCATAGTGGTGCTCATCTAAATCCCACCGTTACCTTAGCACTCGCACTTACAAATGCTTTTGAATGGGCAAAAGTGCCTTATTATATACTTTCTCAATTAGGAGGCGCTATGACGGGCTCTTTTCTAGTTTGGTTACTCTACAAAGATCACTTTGACGCTACAGAAGACGCTGGACTGAAAGCTGCTCCTTTTGCTACAGGTCCAGCTATAGCCAATAAAAAATCAAACCTTTTTTCTGAAATCATCGGTACCTTCGTACTCATCTTTGTTATTTTCTACATAACCGGAGGAGAATTAGGAGAAGAAAAGACGCCTATAGGATTAGGCTCCGTGGGTGCACTTCCAGTAGCTTTTTTAGTTTGGGTAATTGGCCTAAGCCTAGGTGGAACGACTGGTTATGCAATTAATCCGGCTAGAGACTTGGGGCCGAGAATTGTTCATGCAATAATTCCAATGAAAGGAAAAGGAAGCAGTAATTGGGGCTACGCTTGGATTCCAGTGATTGGCCCTATAATTGGAGCCACGTTAGCTGCACTGCTACATCTATTTCTAAAAAATTAATTCGCGTATTTTCGTAATTCTTCAAAAAGATCATTTGGATGAAATGGCTTAGATAAATAGCCATTCATACCTACGGCCCTTACATCATCCTCCACCTGATTATTTACAGTGGCAGTTAAAGCTATAATCGGAATTTTTGATTTTAATACATCACCCAGTGCCCTGATTTTTTTAGCAGCTTCATATCCATCCATTTCAGGCATATACAAGTCCATCAAAATAAGATCATAATCATTTTTCAAATGCATTTTCAGTGCTTCTTGTCCATTTTCAGCGACTGCTGGGTATATCCCTATCCTATTTAACGTCTTTTTAATCACCATCAAATTAACGGCATTATCTTCCGCCACCAATATTTTCATCTCAGAGAGACTATCCATATTATTCTTGGAACTATCTTGCCCCTCAACTTGCTCAACTTTATCCTGATAAGTATAAGAAATATCAAAAGTAAACTTGGTACCCTTTTCTACTATGCTTTCAATTTCTATCACCGATTGATGAAGTTTCAAGACTCTTCTTACAATGGACAATCCCAAACCTGTGCCGCCATAATTTCTATTAATACTGCTAGAAGCTTGTATAAATTCTTCAAATATTTGCTGCTGCCTATCCACCGCTATACCAATCCCAGTATCCGCAATTACAAACCTTACCTTTAAATCTTTCTGAGTTGTCTCAGCCACACTACAAATTAGTCTTACACTTCCTTTTTCAGTAAACTTTATTGCATTATTTAGCAAATTCAAAAGCACTTGTGTTAAACGAGTTGGATCACCATTTAAACTTACCTGCTTTAACTTATCATCTACCTCAACTTTAAACTTAAGTTGTTTTTCAGATGCTTTCAAACGAATACTTCCGTAAATATTCTCTACCAGTTCTGAGAGGTTAAAAGGAATAGATTCCAATTCCACTACATCAGACTCTAGTTTATTGAAATCTAAAATATCAGTAACTAGCGACAAAAGATTTTCTGCCGAAAATTTTAAAACAGAAAGTGTTTCTTCCTGATCTTTTCGAGGTTCTTGCATCAGCAAAACGTTTGTTAAACCAATAACACCATTCAGTGGTGTTCTCAACTCATGAGACATGGTCGACAGAAAGCTCATTCTAGCTTCTGAAAGCTCTTTAATCTCATCTACGGTAATATTCAAACGCTCATTGATAGCATTAAGCTGATTTTTAGTTTCCGTTAACGTGATGATATTTCTGTTAAAAGCTTTAAAGAAATAATAGTGTAAGAATGCGATGGCAAAGAAATCAAAAATGAGCACAAATACATAAATTGGCCTAGCAATTACTTGCGGACCACTACTCAAGAAGAAATATCCCTCCCCAGAAAAAGCGGCATCTAATAGTACAGGAACAATATTTAAAATGGTATACACCCAACCCCATCGGTAACCATGCATATAGAACCCTAATGCGGAGGCCAACCATATATACTGCAAGGTTGCCGCATTAACACCCTTTACGAAGAATATCAAATTAGCCCATACGCCCAATACCGTGATAAGCATCAATATAAAATGCGATATCACCCTCCAAGAATTGAAATAATATAGTATTACAAAAAGCAAAGCCGAAAAAAAAGAAATTACACTTGCCCTAATCATTTGAGGCACCTGATCGGTATAAGCATAAGCAGCTACGAGGCACAATCCGAATAAAAAATAGGCAACCAACAGGTAAACCAGCATTTGGATACGTGCTTTATTGATAGGATCTACTTCCTTCGTTGTAATTCTCGTAATAAAATCTTGTAGAGGATGCATTTTTGGAATTATGCCTAAGTTAAGAATAGAAAGTTGTTACACGAATAAAACTATAAGTTTTAACAATTAGAAATAAAGTCTAATTATTATCCTCTATTGTTTCAAAATTGTTGCTTTCTACAGAACCAAAACCATTTTTATAAATTAACCAAGAAATACAGAGTACTAAAATAGCAGTGCAAAAAACAGATCCCTCGATACCGAATTTACCTCCCGAAAAATAATCAGCTCCTTGAGGCATAGCCTTAACAAAACCTGACATTTCGTTACCACTTAAATTGTATCCCAAAATAACTGCCTGCGTAAAATTCCATGCAAAATGAACTCCCACTGCCCAAGCTATATTATGCTTTTGTAAAGTATAAAGTGCGAAAAACATTCCCGCTAGGGTGATATTAATTACTCCCAATGCAGTAATACCCGGATTTGCGAAATGCGCTAAAGCGAACAATAGTCCATTTACAAAAATTGCAAACCAAAGGGGATATCTTTCTGAGAGGGCTAACAAGGGATAACTTCGAAACAAAAATTCTTCAAAAGCCGAAATCAACAGAAAGTAAATCAGATACAAACATAGGGCATCCCAAGAAATAACAGCCTTAACAAACTTTACATTGCCATTGGCATACAGCAAAAGAGCGCAAAGCACCATAATGGAGAAGCCTACTCCCACACCTTTAAAAAATTCTGGAAAAGCATTAGATTTCCTAATAAAAACTTGATAGAAATCTAGATTTGGCAGCACCTTAAACATCATCAGCAAGGCACCTAAAACTACCAGCACCAAACTAGCCTGAACAACAACATCTGCTAAAATTGGATAAGTAATGGATGGTAAGAAATTTAGTTGCGAGATTAAACCGAACGGAACAGTACACAGCAACAAGAAAAACATAAACAACCAAACTTTCAATATTGGCGTTAAATAGAAACCTAACTTACTTCCTTCAATCATTAGTTTGAAACCTCCTTCAACAACTTTACCGTAATTTTATCCGTTTTAAAAGTCACGTCATCTTCAGTAAGTTCAGCTATCTTCTTCCATCTAAAACATTGCTCCATCCCTTCATCAAAATCAAAAGATTCACTTTTAAAGTTCAACTGCAATGGCTCTATAGGCTTCACCAAATAATAAACACTCAATACCTGACTATCGTTAAAAGAAGATTTCTCGTAAAAATCTGTAGTATAAAAATGGCTGATGACATCAATTTGCGCATTACACTCTTCTACAAATTCCCTTTTTAAGGCATCTATTAAACCCTCGCCAAACTCAACACCACCACCTGGAAATTTTGTAAAATATCGTTCTACCGCAAGTTCATCACTTAACAAAACCTCTTGCTCGTCATTAATGAGCAAACCATAAACTCTCACGTTAAAATAGCTCATCTTTCAAAATGCTTTTGATTCTTTGTCACATTCTCCATACTCCACTTAATCTCACCTCTAAACTCTTCAGCTCTTACAGGACAGCCTTCCACTTTACAATAATTACAACAAGCTGGAAGACAAGGATCGGCGTGAATAAACAACTCAGTTTGTCTGCTCACCGCTTGGTTAATCATTTTATCGATACTAGAAATTTCATGATGAACGGCATTCAAATCAAAATAGTAGGGCAAAGTAACATGACAATCTATATGTAAATCTGCACCGTATTGTTGTGCTCTTAAATTATGTACATCTATCCAACTTGGCTGCCTGTTATTCTGCAGAATCCCTACCACTTCTTCAACCAATTCAAGATTACTTTCGTCCATTAAACCACCAACAGACTTACGTGTAAGCTTATAACCGTTGAAAATAATGTACATTCCAAGTAAAATAGAAACCACACTATCAAGCCATAAAATCTGTGTAAGCTGAATGATCAAAATACCGATTACCAAACCTGCACTACTTACCGCATCAGTAAGCAAATGCTTTCCATCAGCCTCCAACGTTAAAGATCTATTTGACTTACCTATCCTGATAAGATATAGGCCAACAACCAAATTAACCACACCTGTTGCTGTAATAATTATTGCTCCATCGTATAAATCAGAAACCTCATTACCATAAAACAAGCTGTAAACAGATTTAACGATGATAACAACTCCAGCTATCCCAATAAGTACGCCCTCTACAAAAGCTGAGAAGAATTCAACTTTTCCGTGTCCGTATGGATGGTTTTCATCTTTTGGCAAAGTAGCAAGATAAATACTATAGAAAGCAAAACCGCTCGCCAATACATTTACAATACTTTCGGCAGCGTCGGTAAGTATGGCATTCGAATTAGTGATAAAAAATGCGATAAACTTAGCCGCCATCAGTAAAATACTAGTGCATAGCGATATTAATATGGCTCTTTTATTTGAAGTCAAGGCGTGTGTTTTGTGTTTCCAAAATTACGCTTAAAAGTGCTAAATTTTTAAAATGTTTAAAAAACGAAACGAAGGGTTTTTAAATTATCAAAATACTAACAAAACACTATAAACCTTAAATAATTACTATTAAAAAACATCTTTTATTAGTGCTTTATAAATAAGGTTTTTATATTTGCTACTTCACAGAAACATCATGAGTATTTTATCAGACAGAATAAATAACCTATCGGAATCAGCTACGCTAAAAATGACCAAACTTGGTCGCGAATTAGCTGCAAAAGGCGTAAACGTAATTAGCCTAAGTGTAGGCGAGCCAGACTTTAATACACCAGAACACGTAAAAGAAGCTGCAAAAAAGGCTTTAGACGACAATTTCACCCGTTACTCACCAGTACCAGGATATCCGGACTTGCGTCAAGCAATTGTGAATAAGCTTAAGGAAGAAAACAACCTTGACTATGATATTTCACAGATCGTTGTTTCAACAGGTGCAAAGCAATCGCTTTCTAATGTTATCCTTACTTTGATTAATCCAGGTGATGAAGTGATCATTCCTACTCCTTACTGGGTTTCTTACTCTGAAATGGTAACACTTGCTGAAGGTAAATCTGTTTTCATTGATGCGTCTATCGAAAGTGATTTCAAAATCACTCCAGAGCAATTAGAAGCGGCAATTACTCCAAAAAGTAAATTGTTCATGTTTTCTTCGCCAAACAACCCAACGGGAACGGTTTACAGCAAAGATGAATTAGCTGCTTTGGCTAAAGTATTCGAAAAACACCCTGACATCTTCATCCTTTCTGATGAGATTTACGAGCATATCAACTTTGTTGACCAACACGAATCTATCGCACAATTCCCAAGCATTAAAGACCGTGTAATTATTGTAAACGGCTTCTCTAAAGCTTTTGCAATGACTGGATGGCGTTTAGGTTATATCGCCGCTAGCAAAGAAATTGCTGCTGCAAATGACAAACTACAAGGACAAACTACATCAGGAACTTGTTCTATTGCCCAACGTGCAGGTATTGTTGCTTACGAGCAAGGTTTAGATACCGTTAACGAAATGAAGAAAGCATTTGCCCGTCGCCGTCAGTTGGTTTACGATTTATTGAAAGACATTCCAGGTGTTAAAACCAATTTACCAGAAGGTGCGTTTTATTTCTTCCCAGAAATCAGCTCGTTCTTCGGTAAAAAAGACGCTGATGGCAATGTGATCAAAAACTCAAGCGATTTAGCGCTTTATTTATTAAACGTTGGTCACGTGGCAACCGTTGGTGGCGATAGTTTCGGTAACGACAACTACATCCGTTTATCTTATGCAGCATCAGATGAGAGTTTGGTAGAAGCTTTAAGAAGAATCAAAGAAGCGTTAGGAAAATTAAACTAGTAGTACCTCTACAATAAAAAAGAAAGCGTCCCGATTAAATTCAGGACGCTTTTTTTATTATCATTAAAGTTATTTTTTTTAACTCCTAATTGCTTCTACAGGATCTAGTTTCGATGCAGAATAAGCTGGCCAAAACCCTGAGATAATACCAATACCTACCGAAACGCCAATACCTAAAATAATATTATTAAGGTATAAAACGACTGGAACATCAAATATGCTGGAAGCGGCCAAAGTTAGTAGATAAACCAAAAACAGTCCACACAAGCCCCCCATTAAACACAATACTACAGCTTCGAAAACAAACTGCAACAATATAAAATAGCTTTTAGCACCTAGCGATTTTTGTATACCGATAATATTTGTACGCTCCCTCACAGAAACAAACATAATATTGGCAATACCGAAACCACCTACCAAAATTGAAAAACCACCAATAATCCATCCCCCTATGTTAACCGCAGAGAACATGATATCTAATTGATTAGAAAGCATAGTGGTTTTATTCAGTGAAAAATCATCTTCTTGGCCTGGACTCAACCTTCTAATTGCTCGCATTTGCCCTTTCAGCTCACTCTCTACTTCTTCTAAACTGATATTTTCTTTACCTCTAACAGTAATTTGAGGATTATATCTTTCGTTGTTGACATCAAAAATTCCTTTGGCCAAGCTCATTGGAATCAATACATTTTTATCTTGCGACATCCCCATCATATCCTCTCCCTCTTTTTTGAAAACGCCAACCACTGTTACCCTTCGGCCCATCACTTTAATTTGCTTCCCAATTGGATCTGCACTTGCAAAAAGCCCTCCAGCTATCTCGGCACCCAAAATACAAACAGGTGTGCCAGACTGACTTTCACTTTCTGTAAAGTATCTTCCATTCTCAAACTCTAGATTCCAAGTTTGATCATATTCTTGTGTTGCTGCGTTTATGGTAGCTCCTTCAACCGAACTACTTCTATATTTGATGGTTCTACTGCCCGAAGAAATCTCGAAACAAACTCCTTTTGCACTTTCCATTCTTTCTCTCAAGGCCAAATAATCTCTGTAAGACGGTTCCGGACGATTCACATACTTCCACCAAGGATAGCTATCTCCGAAAATCCACGGCCATTTCTGTACAAACAAAGTATTAGAGCCTAGCTTATCAACACTTGCTTGTATTTTGTTCCGCATGGTATCTACACCAGTAAAAACACCGATAATAATAAAAATACCAATGGTGATCCCTAACAAAGAAAGAGATGTACGCAATTTATTTTGTCTAAGAGCATCCCAAGCGAACCTAAAACTCTCTCCAATAAGTCGAAAAACTAGCAGCATAACAGTTAGACCAAATGTAGTTAAAAAGGTTACAGCGATCGAAGTTAAAAGTAAAAAGATTAAAGCAAAAACATGCAAACAGGCACATATTCGTTATAAATCTACATTAGTGCACTTATAATTTTCTTTAAGATAGCTACAAGAAATTTTTAATTACAAAAAGAAAATATTATTTTGTAAATTTGCGCCCTAATTTACTGTATCAAAAGCAAGTTTTAGTCGAATTTCTATCCCTGTAGGATAGATTTATTAGAGGCTAATCCTTTGACTAGATCAAAAACAATTAAAAATTACACATGAAATTATCTCAATTCAAGTTCAATTTACCAGAGTCTCTTCTAGCAAACAACCCTGCCGAAGAAAGAGACGAAGCCCGTTTAATGGTTTTACATAAAGACACTGGTAAGATTGAGCATAAAATCTTTAAAGATGTTTTAGGCTATTTTGACGATAAAGATGTAATGATTCTTAACAACACTAAGGTTTTCCCTGCTCGTTTATACGGCAATAAAGAGAAAACTGGTGCTACTATAGAAGTATTCTTATTACGCGAATTAAACAAAGAATTACGTTTATGGGACGTTTTGGTAGATCCAGCTCGTAAAATCCGTGTAGGAAATAAATTATATTTCGGAGATGACGATTTATTAGTTGCTGAAGTTGTAGACAACACGACTTCTCGTGGACGTACAATCCGTTTCTTATTTGACGGTACTGACGAAGAATTTAGAAGAAACGTTGAGATTTTAGGTGAAACTCCACTTCCAAAATACATTAAACGTAAAGCTACTGAACAGGACAAAGAACGTTACCAAACTATTTTCGCTAAACACGAAGGCGCAGTTGCTGCACCTACCGCTGGTTTACACTTTAGTAGAGAGCTGATGAAGCGTTTAGAACTTAAAGGTGTGGAATTTGCTGAAGTAACATTACACGTGGGCTTGGGAACTTTCCGTCAAGTTGAGGTAGAGGATTTAACTAAGCACAAAATGGATTCTGAGCAGTTCATTATCGAGCCAAAAGATGCCAATTTAGTTAATAAAGCATTGGAAGAGAAAAGAAAGATTTGTGCGGTAGGTACTACTTCTATGCGTGCTATCGAGTCTGCAGTATCTGCAAACAGAACTTTAAAATCAGCTAATGATTGGACAAGTAAGTTCATCTTCCCTCCTTACGAATTCAGCATAGCTAATTCAATGATCACCAACTTCCATACTTCAGAATCTACTTTATTGATGATGGTGAGTGCTTTTGGTGGTTACGAAAATGTAATGAATGCCTACGAAGTTGCTGTGAAAGAGAAATATCGTTTCTACAGCTATGGAGATGCGATGTTGATTATATAGACATTAGTAGTTAGATGTTAGTAGTTAGATAATGATAGCTATATACTAAAAATCGACAAAAACTAGTTAGCATACTAATTGTTCTAACTACTAAATACTGATATCTAAATACTAATAAAATGAAATTCTACGCAATAATAGTAGCTGGTGGTTCAGGAAAGCGAATGCAAACCGCAGTAGCTAAACAATTTTTATTGCTTAATGATAAGCCTGTAATGATGCATACATTACAGGCTTTTTATCTTTCCGAAGTACAGCCAGAGATTATATTGGTATTGGCAAAAGCCGAACACGAATACTGGAAAGACCTTTGCTACAAATACAATTTCGATATTCCACACACCTTAGTTGAAGGTGGCGACGAACGATTCCATTCGGTGAGAAATGGTTTAATGACCATTAAGGAAGATAGTGTAGTAGCAATACATGATGCCGTTAGACCCATAGTAAACCATTCCCTTATTACAAAAACTTTTAGAGATGCTTTGGAAGCTGGCAATGCAATCCCTTGCGTAAAGCCAAGTGATTCGGTAAGGGAACTACAAGACGATAGCAGCAGCAAGATCATTGATAGAGACAAGTTAGTTTTGATACAGACACCACAAACATTCGATTTAGGTCAATTGCGAATTGCTTATCAGCAAAGTTTCTCTACCAAATTCACAGATGACGCATCCGTTGTAGAAGCCGCTGGCTTTCCTATTAACCTAATAGAAGGAAACAGGAGCAACATCAAGATTACTTTTCCAGAGGATCTAGAATTAGCAAGTTTTTTGTTGAAGAACAACATTCCGGGGTAATCTCATCTTCATTAACATTTTAGTATCGTCATCTCAACCTTAGCTTAGAGATCTTTCGACTATGTTATTTCATTAAACTCAAAGATCTCTCCATTAAAATGTGTTTTCAAGTTGTCAATAAGACATTGCAAGACTTACGAAGTTTTGAAAACTTCGTAAGTCTATATTCACTCAAAATAAAAAAGTGCCCATGAAAACCATGGACACTTTAACTTGCAAAAGTATAAAACAAAAGTTCTTAAGCGTATGCTACAGCATCTTTTGATGGTAATTTACTGAAACCCATTAGGTGTTCATCCACTTTACGGGCAGTCTCACGACCTTCGGAAATGGCCCAAACTACTAAAGACTGTCCTCTACGCATATCGCCAGCGGCAAAAATCTTAGGAATATTAGTTTGGTACTGACCTTCAATAGCCTTTACATTTCCTCTTTCATCCAATTCTACACCTAATTTTTCAATTAAGCCTTCTTTCTGAGGATGCAAGAAACCCATCGCCAAAAGCACTAGTTCGCAAGGATATTCCTTCTCTGTACCCGGCACTTCCTTAAAGCCTAGCGGTCGTCCAGTCGCTGCATCAATATCCCACTCTACATCAATTACTTTCAAAGCTTTCAAATTACCTTGTTCATCTTTGATGTATTCTTTGGTGTTTACCGACCAAGCACGTTGTGCACCCTCTTCATGAGAAGTAGTGATTTTTAACAACATTGGATAGCTTGGCCAAGGCATATGTTCGCTACGCAATTGCGGCGGCATTGGCATAATCTCAAACTGAGTTACCGATTTTGCACCATGACGATTTGAAGTTCCGATACAATCTGAACCTGTATCACCACCACCAATCACAATTACATTTTTGCCAGTAGCTAGAATTTCTTCAGTTTCTACTTTACGACCACCCACACGTTTGTTTTGTTGCTTCAGGAAATCCATTGCAAAATGAACGCCTTTAGCTTCTCTTCCTGGCAAATTCAAATCACGAGGGATAGTTGAACCACCAGCTAAAACAATCGCTTGAAAATCGCGTAAAAGTGTACTGATTTCCACATTCTCGCCAACGTTAGCATTGTATTGGAAAGTAATACCTTCTTCCTCCATCAATTTAATCCTTCTTTCTACCACATCTTTCTGTAGTTTAAAATCAGGAATACCATAACGAAGCAATCCACCTGCTACATCGTCACGTTCGTAAACTACTACTTCATGACCAGCTTTGTTCAATTGCGCAGCAGCAGCTAATCCCGCAGGACCCGAACCCACTACAGCCACCTTTTTACCAGTTCTAATTAATGGTTCGTTCGCTTTTATGTAACCTTTTTCGAAGGCAATTTCAATAATATGTTTTTCAATTTCCTCGATAGATACCGGCGATTTGTTAATACCCAACACACAAGCGCTTTCGCAAGGTGCAGGACAAATTCTACCCGTAAATTCCGGAAAATTATTTGTACTTAATAAAATCTCGGCAGCTTGTAGCCATTTACCTTGATAAACTGCATCGTTAAACTCTGGGATCACATTTCCTAATGGGCAACCAGATTGGCAAAATGGCACGCCGCAATCCATGCAACGTCCAGATTGTCTGTTTAACTCCTCAGATGGCAATAATGACACAAACTCATCGTAGTGATTTAAACGCTCTTGTGGCGCTTGTTTTGAAGGCGAAACTCTTTCGTATTCAAAAAATCCTGTCACTTTTCCCATCTTACTTAATTTTTACTTGTTGACGTTGTAATAAAACTGCTTTGTATTCTTTAGGGAAAACTTTCACGAAATGTCTAGATTGATTTTCCCAGTCGCTAAGGATAAATTCTGCCACCTTACTGCTGGTTAACCTCAAATGGTTTTTCAATAACGTAGTAATTCTTTCCTCATCCTCTTGTTGTAGCGGATCTAAATCCACCATTTCTAAATTACATTTGTTAGCAAAAGTTTTGCTGGTGTCGTATATCCAAGCGATACCACCACTCATACCTGCGGCAAAGTTGCTTCCTGTATCACCTAAAATTAGCACCTCACCACCAGTCATGTACTCACAGCCATGATCACCCACTCCTTCTACCACAGCAGTAGCACCAGAGTTACGAACCGCAAAACGCTCACCTGCTTTACCACGAGTATATAATTCTCCGGAGGTTGCTCCGTAAAGCGCAACGTTACCAATAATGATATTTTGCTCTGGAACAAATTTGCTATTAGCAAAAGGATAAACCACAAGCTTCGCTCCCGACAAACCTTTACCTACATAATCATTACCCTCACCTTCCAAAGTCAGCGTTAAGCCTTTAGTAGCAAAAGCCCCAAAACTTTGTCCAGCAGAGCCGAAACATTTAAAGTTGATCGTATCGTGTGTTAAACCTGCACTTTTGTGAACTTTAGAAATCTCGTTAGATAACATGGTACCGATAGAACGATCTGTATTTTTCACATCGAAGTTGGCAAATACCGGCTCATTATTTAAAATAGCTGGTTGTGCAGCTGCAATTAATTGATGATCCAATACTTTATCTAAGCCATGATCTTGACTTTCTGTATTATATAAAGGTTGTCCGTTTGCAGGTTCTTTATACAAGATTGGAGTTAAATCAACATGTTTCAATTTCCAATCTGCTTCAGCAAATTCTCTCACTTTCAACAAATCAGATTGTCCCACCATTTCGTTAATAGTTCTGAAACCTAATTCAGCCATCAATTCACGAACTTCTTGAGCTAAGAATTGGAACAAATTCACTACGTGATCAGCATCGCCAGTAAATAATTTTCTTAAGTTAGGATCTTGCGTAGCTACACCAACTGGACAAGTATTCAAGTGACACTTACGCATCATGATACAACCAGCAGTTACTAATGCGGCCGTTGCCACACCCCACTCCTCAGCACCTAGTAAAGTAGCGATAACGATGTCTCTACCAGTTTTCAACTGTCCATCAGTTTGTAACACTACCCTACTTCTTAAGCGGTTTTTCACCAAAGTTTGGTGCGCTTCTGCCAAACCAAGTTCCCAAGGTAAACCAGCATGCTGAACCGAAGTTAAAGGAGATGCTCCTGTACCACCATCGTAACCAGAAACTAAAACCACATCAGCGTGAGCTTTAGCCACACCAGCAGCAATAGTACCTACACCTGCTTTAGAAACCAACTTAACGTTAATCCTAGCCGCACGGTTAGCATTTTTCAAATCGTAAATCAGCTGTGCTAAATCTTCTATAGAATAAATATCGTGGTGTGGAGGCGGAGAAATTAAGCCTACACCTGGCGTAGCGTGACGAACTTTTGCAATCCAGTCATCCACTTTGTGACCAGGTAACTGACCACCTTCTCCAGGCTTAGCACCTTGAGCCATTTTAATTTGTAACTCATCGGCATTGGTTAAATAATAACTAGTTACTCCAAAACGAGCCGAAGCAATTTGCTTGATTGACGAACGCATCGAGTCGCCATTTGCTAAAGTTTGGTAACGGATTTCATCCTCACCGCCCTCGCCAGTGTTACTCTTACCGCCAATTCTATTCATCGCGATAGCTAGCGTAGAGTGCGCCTCATGAGAAATAGACCCAAAAGACATCGCTCCTGTAGCAAATCTCTTAAAGATATTTTCAATTGGCTCTACTTCATCAATGCTAATAGATGGACGAGAGTAATTAAAGTCAAACAAACCTCTAATGGTATAAGCCTGTGTAGTTTGGTCGTTTACTAACTTCGAATATTTTTTAAACGTAGTGAAATCGTTTCTACGTGTTGCATTTTGTAACAAGTGAATGGTTTCAGGATTGAACAGGTGTTTCTCACCACGTCTTCTCCATTTATAAGTACCACCAGCGGTTAAAATGTGCTCTGTTTGCGTATGCTTACCAAAAATACGATTGTGTTTAATCAATGCTTCTTGTGCAATTTCATCTAAACCTAAGCCGCCGATACGAGAAACTGCACCTGTGAAATAGGTACCAACCACTTGTTGGTTCAAGCCTAAGATCTCGAAAATCTGAGCTCCGTGATAAGATTGCAAAGTCGAAATTCCCATTTTAGAGAAGATCTTCAACAACCCGTCTTTAACAGACTTGACATAGTTATAGTTTAACTGATCTTGCGTTAAAGCACTTTCTTTTTGGAAGGTGTTGATAGTTTCTAAAGCCAAATAAGGGTTTACAGCCGTAGCACCAAAGCCAATTAAGGTAGCGAAATGATGTACTTCCCAAACATCTCCAGCTTCTATTACGATACCCACCGCACCCCTGTAACCTTTTCTAATTAAATGGTGATGAACTGCTGAAACCGCCAATAACGAAGGAATTGCAGCGTGGGTAGAATCTAATGCTCTATCGCTCAAAATAATCACTTGGAAACCATCTTCCACAGCATCCACTGCATAACGGCACAAACGATCTAAAGCTTTTTGCAAAGATCCAGCTTTTCCATCAGCCCTAAAATACATTTGTAGGGTTTTAGACTGGAACAAACCTGTATCTATACTTCTTAGTTTCTCTAATTCTTGGTTACTTAATATTGGATGTTTGATACCCACACAGTGACACTGCATTTGGTTTTCTTCCAATAAGTTACCATTGTTCCCCATAAAACCAGCCAAACTCATCACCACTCGTTCACGAATTGGATCGATTGGCGGATTGGTTACTTGGGCAAACAATTGTTTAAAATATGAAGATAAGTGTTGAGGTTGTTTTGAAAGTACAGCTAACGGTGTATCTGTACCCATCGAACCGATGGCCTCTTTTCCCTCTATCGCCATTGGTTTAAGCAATAAATCAATATCTTCTCTTGTGTATCCAAATACCTGTTGGTAATTGAAAATAGATTCTTCTGAAAGATTGGTGAACATTACCCTAGGTTCTGGTAATTCTTCCAATTTAATTTGATATTGGTTAATCCAATCTGCATAAGGGCGGCGGCCGCAAACTTGTTGCTTGATCTCGTCATCACTAATGATACGCCCCTGCTCCATGTCCACTACAAACATTTTCCCAGGAGTTAACCTACCTTTTTCGATTACAGTGCTTTGGTCAATCTCAACCGCTCCCGATTCAGATGCCATGATCACTCTATCATCACTAGTAAGTGCGTAACGTGAAGGACGCAAACCATTTCTATCCAAAGTAGCACCAATTAAGTTACCGTCGGTAAAGGCGATAGCTGCCGGTCCATCCCAAGGCTCCATTAAAGAAGCATGGAATTGGTAGAAAGCGCTCTTGATCGGATCCATATCCTTGTTTCCGTCCCAAGCTTCTGGTATTAACATCATTAACACATGCGGCAACGAACGGCCAGCATGCAATAGTAGTTCAACTACATTATCTAAACATCCCGAATCCGACTGCGTTTCGTCGATCACCGGCAAAATCATATTCAACTCCTCCGGAGTAAAATAGGGTGATGCAAATGATTTCACACTAGAACGAAACCAGTTTAAATTACCTTGTAACGTATTGATTTCGCCATTATGGGCAATATGCCTAAATGGTTGCGCCAAACGCCAAGACGGGAAAGTGTTGGTTGCAAAACGTGAGTGTACCAAACCGAAGGCCGAAACCATGCGCTTATCGCTAAGCTCAGTGTAATAGGTACGTACTTGCAAAGAGGTAAGCTGACCTTTGTACACAATGGTTCGCGACGAGAACGACGCTATGTAAAAATCTTGCTTACTATCCTTTACAGAATTGTAAATTGTTTTGGTTACATAAGTTTTAAGCACAAACAACTTACGTTCAAAATCGGCACCAGCAGCAATATGGTAAGGGCGAGAAACAAAAACCTGTTCGATTTCTGGTTCTACAGACAGGGCCATATTGCCAATATCCGTAGTATCTACCTGAACCTTACGAAAGCCCAGCACCTCAAAACCCAGCTTTTCTGCTGTGCGATAAATAATTTCACGACATTCTTCTCTAGCTCTAATTTCTTTAGGCATAAAAAGCATACCTACGCCATAGTCGCCATACTGAGGCAAACTAAAACCTGTGCGTAAGCATTCGTCAAATAAAAATTCGTGGGGAACCTGTATCATTATACCAGCACCATCTCCGGTATTAGGTTCAGCACCACATGCGCCACGGTGATCCAAATTCTCCAAAATGGTAAGCGCATCTGTAATGTTCTGATGTGATTTTCTCCCTTTCACGTGGGCAACAAAACCTATACCGCAAGCGTCATGCTCAAAACTGTCACGGTACAACCCTTGTTGTTCATTTAAATTTTCCATTTATTAGTTGGTTGTAGTTAGTGTGTAGTGAACACTAAGATACAAAAAAATATTTGCAAATTATACATTTGATAAAATAATTATAAAAAAACGATATAATACACAAAATACAGAGATAAAATTACGAATATGTCAAAAGACATCGATGCCAATTGAAATTATATCAAAACAACAAAATATTAAATAGCTACTTTAAATGATTTAAAGTAAGATTTAAAGAAAAAACACCTAAGCTTAAATAAATATAAAACCCTGACAACAAACACCTTAAAAAAACATTGAATTTTAATATAAATTATGTTTTGTAAAATTGCTGCTTTTACTACCTTTGTGGCGGGCAAGTCTTCTACGATCAGCTCCTTTTGAACTCCCCCAGGTTGGGAACAAAGCAAGGGTAGAAGGTTGTAGCGATGCGATAGAAGTTGCTTGCCCTTTTTTTACCCCCTAGCCCCCTGAAGGGGGAATATAAATAATCAGGGTTTTTGTTCTGAAAACCTTTTATTTAAATAACCATGAAATTTTTTATCGACACTGCCAATCTAGATCAGATTAAAGAAGCACAAGATTTAGGCGTTTTAGATGGCGTAACCACCAATCCTAGTTTAATGGCCAAAGAAGGCATTACTGGAGAAGCAAATGTAATTAACCATTATAAAGCGATCTGTGATATCGTTGACGACAATGTTAGCGCAGAAGTAATTGCTACAGATTACGAAGGTATTATCAAAGAAGGCGAAGCTTTAGCAGCATTAAACTCTAAAATCGTGGTTAAGGTACCAATGATCAAAGAAGGTTTAAAAGCTATTAAATATTTCAGCAGCAAAGGAATTAGAACCAACTGTACGTTGATCTTCTCTCCTGCTCAAGCTTTATTAGCAGCTAAAGCAGGTGCAACTTACGTATCTCCATTCTTAGGCAGGTTAGATGATATTTCTACTGACGGCTTGACTTTAATTGAAGATATTCGTTTGATTTTTGATAATTACGGTTATGAAACGCAAATATTAGCAGCGTCTATCCGTGGACCATTACATATTGTAGCTTGCGCTAAAATTGGTGCCGATGTAATTACTGCACCACTTTCGGCAATTACCGGCTTGTTGAAGCACCCACTTACTGACAGTGGTTTAGCTACCTTCTTAGCAGATCACGCTAAAGCGGCAGGAAAATAAAAATCGTAGATCGATATACAATAAAAGCCCTTAATTTTAACAGATTAAGGGCTTTTTATTTAAACTTTATTACATTTCTACTGTTCTCTCCTAATTCCATTTACTATCTTTATCTCAATGAGAACCAGAAATGTATTTTTAATTGCACTTATTGCGTTAGCTACCACAACCAAAAATTCAGCAGCGCAAATCAAATTATCGGATCCAATATGGGAAGCAAAAGATAGCTTACCCGTTCCAGAATCTGTTCTTTATAGGAATGATACTAAAGAACTCTATGTAAGTTTAATTGATGGTGCTGGAAACGTAAAAGATGGCAAAGGTGGTATTGCAATATTAAACCTCGACGGATCTTTTAAAAATGCAAATTGGATTACAGGGCTAGATGCACCAAAAGGATTAGCTATCTATAAAAACACACTTTATGTGGCGGATATCACTGCGGTGGTGAGTATAGATATACCAAGTGGAAAAGTAAAAAACAAGTTAGAAATAGATGGCGCAGTATTTTTAAACGATCTTACTGTCGACAATAGAGGAATTTTGTACGTTTCGGACACCCGTACCAACAAAATCTACCAAATCGAGAACAAAAAACACACTCTCTATCTAGAAAACGTAACTAGTGCAAATGGTTTAAAATGGATAAATAAAGAACTATTTGTGTTAGCAGGAACTGAATTATGGAAAATAAACGCTAAAAAACAGACAAAAGTTATAGCGAAGGGTTTTGAAAAGGTTGGCGACGGATTGGAGCCAATAGGAAATGGTGAATTTATAGTTACCTGTTGGGCAGGCATTATATACCACGTAAAAGCCGATGGAACCATTTACAAAATTCAAGATGTGCAAGGTAAAATGAACACTGCCGACTTGGGTTATAATCCGCAAGAAAGGATTATCTATATCCCTACTTTTAACCAAAATAGTGTAATCGCCTACCAATTAAGGTAAACGTAATAACTGTCAATCGAATTTTGTTATCCTGCTTGAAATGCCGTAGCCAACTCTTTTAACTGTTCTGCAGAAATTTCGTTAGGATTACGATATTGCTTTTCTAACAACTCCTGTTCAATTGCGATTTTACCACTAGTAGTCTGGATTAAGTATCGTCCATCTTCTATGGTACTTGAAATATATCTACCAACCTGACGATTGATGTAAGAAAACCGGAGCACTAATTCATGGAAAATAAATACTGGATAATTCATACATTAAAGGTAAAGCCGCAATGTTAAGTTAATGTTAAGCTTACATCACCAAAAGATTAAAAATTGGATAGCTTGTAAATAATTTAATAATATCAGTTATCAAATAGACAACAACAACAACAACGTCTAAATGCTCCTAATTATACTCGCTGGGAAACGATTTGCAAACGACATTACTAATTGCAACATGTAATGATTGCTTTTACATCGTGTTAAATTATTTCGCACTTCATCTAATTTTCCTGTAAAGTTTTCTTCTACATAACCAATTCCATCAACTTTTCCATTTTCTACCCATACGCATCCTTTCTCCCCGACTTCACGCCCATCTAATACTAACGCGAAATTATGTTGCTCAGCACTCAATTCGTCTAAGAGTTTTTCCACGCTCGAATTATGATCATCTATCCCTGGCATTGGTAGCTCAGATTTAAATACACTTGCAGTCCCATACCTGCAGAAACGGGAATCAATTTTAAGTGCCGCACTTTTTTCGACCAAGAAGCTAACGGCATCAGCTTCGCTATCGAAAGCTTTAAGACACTGTTGCTGCTTTGGCAATTTCCCGACAGCTAAGTGGCTATAGCCACTTACAGCCATGTAATGGTACAACCCAAATTTAGGTTCGAAGCGCTTCAAGGCACTATTATATACAGGCCAATGTTTCTGAATTTCCGTACATTCCAACAACAAAGCCATCAACTCAGATCCACAACGTTCAAATGAGATATGATAAATATCACGAAGAAAATTCTGACGACGCATAGCTGTATTATTGCCGGTAAAATGAGAAGCCACTCTCTTTTTTAAATTTATTGCTTTACCGATGTAGATTACTTTTCCTTTTTGATCATGGAAATAATAAACACCTGCACATTCCGGTAGCGCCGAGAAATCTGCCATCGGTACATTAGGAGGTAATCGCTGTTCAGGAGACACTTTTCGTACCATCCCAGAAATCACTCCGTCAACATCTCGATCTAACAACATTGAAAAAAGCTCAGCTGTAGCCAAAGCATCGCCCATAGCTCGGTGCCTATCCTTAAGAATGATACCAACCTGCGCACACAACTTGCCTAAACTATAAGACCGCATACCGGGAATTAATTTTCGGGAAAGCCTTACCGTACAGAGTTTAGGCACATCCCAAACAATACCACAGGCAGCAAACTGACCTCTTAAAAAAGAGTAGTCAAAATTTACATTATGAGCAACAAAGACCGCATCTTTTAACAATGCGTAAATTTTATCAGAGAGATCAGCAAAAACCGGAGCATTAAGAACCATTGCATCATCAATACCTGTCAATGCGGTAATATGGAGAGGTATCTCCATCTCTGGATTGATTAAACTGCTCCAACGGCTGATCACCTTTTCTCCGTCGTGCAGCAATATGGCTACTTCCGTTATCCTACTTCCCGACACACTTCCACCAGTCGTCTCAATATCTACAATTGCATAATTTGACGCGACGCCGATGGTTGTCTTTTTTTCACCTACTAAAGCCATTATGCAATTTTACTAAAATAATTAGCAAAAACAAACACTTTATTTAGTATTTTTTACTATTTTAGCCCATATTATGAAGTACCACTATATGCGCATCTCGCCCACGACAGTCCGTATTGAACTAATACCAGAAGACAATACAGAGAAGTTGTTGTTACATAACTTAGCGCAAAATCAAACTGACGATCAAAACTTGGCGAAACTATTTGAAAATGGGCTTGGAATTTATCATCCTCAAGCAAAACTGATTAACAAAACGTTTATGGATTTTCCACGTGTAGCATTGTGTAATTTTCAGTTGTTGACAAACTTTTCGGCAATCCCAATCGTTTAACATACCAAATGCATCTCTAACATCCTCCTTAAAACTATGAAAGCATCTACCTCGCACCTATTTGACTGCCTTTACCTTTTAGATGGCATCGAGTTTCATCTCTTAGAAATCAAAAGAAATGATCTTGTCGATCATGCCCCAATATCAGAAAAATTCCAATGGCTGAAGGTTTCAAAACTTGATCATTCGATTTCTAAATTAACATTTCACTCTATGGATTCTTCTCAAGAGATTGAAGAAAGGTATTTCGAAGAAGGTTTTCTGAAATTCAGCATAAATACCGGTACTTTCATCGAAAAATATAATTCAGCACAACATATTCTCACCAACAGAAGCAATGATCAGTTACCCGAAGCATTGAATAAACAAATTTCCGATTTATTAACGGCTCACGCTTAGCCTAACTGACTTAAATATATAAAAATAGGACGACACAAATGCCGTCCTATTCAATAATATGAGGTAGGTTGATTAATATTGACTTGCTTCGTTCAAAAGTGTTAAATCTTGTTGATCTAAATTCAATTGAGGTGCTTTGATAAGCGTAGCTAATTGAGTTTCATTGGTTGCACTTACAATTGGCGCAGTAATATTAGGCTGAGCCAACAACCAAGCTAAAGAAACTGTGGCAGGTTTAGTTTGATGTTTGGCAGCCACCTCATCAAGTGCCTTTAAAACTGCCAAGCCTGTTTGATTTAAATATTTACGAGCTCCCTCCCCTCTAACACTTTTATCAAAATCAGCTTCGCTACGATATTTCCCGGTTAAAAAACCAGCAGCCAAAGCCCAGTATGGAAAAACAGATAATTCATATTTTTCCACTAAAGAAACATAATCGGTTTCGTAGCCTTTACGTTCTACCAAATTATAATGCGGCTGCAGGGCAACATATTTTGGAAGGTTATTTTTGTCAGCAAATTCGAGAGATTCCGCTAATCGCTCTGGAGATACATTTGATGCAGCGATATAACGAACCTTACCAGCTTTTACTACCTCATCATAAGCAGAAAGTGTTTCTTCGACCGGAGTTTTGTTATCGTCGAAATGCGTATAATATAAATCGATATGATCAACCTGCAGTCGTTTTAATGATTCATCTACTGATTTTAAAATATGTTTTTTACTGATATCAAAGCCATGTTCTTTAGTTTCGGAGCCCACTTTTGTAGCAATGACCATTTCACTTCTGTTTCCCTTTGCTTTAAGCCAATTTCCGATAATGGTTTCCGATTGACCACCAGAGCCGTTTACCCACCAAGAATAAGTATCAGCGGTATCGATAAAATTAAATCCTGCATCCACAAAGGCATCTAGCATATTAAACGATTGTTTTTCGTCTAATGTCCATCCAAATACATTACCTCCAAAATTGATACGCGAAATTTCTAAATCTGTGTTATTTATTTTTGTTTTTGACATCTTGATATTTAATTAAGTACTCGTTTCTAAAAATGAATCATCGTCATAATACCAACGATAACTTATTGCAAATAACAATTTTCAGGTTGTGATGTTATCGATTTAAAGCAAACCTGACATACAAATGGCATGTATCGCATCAACAACCAATGCCCTCATAAATAGCACATCAGCCTATAATACATAAAAAACAATTCGCTATAAAAACAATAGCTACTGTTTGGTGGTTATTAGCCAAACCATTAACTGCAGCGCCTTGAATACCAACGAACCAAAAACTAGATTTAACTTAACTAGAATCTTTTTAATCCTGACCTTGCTAGCGGTAATTATCGCTCAAGGATACGCTGGTTACCAGCTACATGAGCTTTCTAAAAAACAGCAACGGTTAAAGCACGACTACGCCGAGATGAACAACATCACTCTCGGTCTATTTTCTATATCCCAATGGCAAGACAAGATAGAAACGATAGTTAAGCATCAAACTCGAGATCTAAAACTTAGTAAAAAACAAAAAAAGGAACTCCAAAAAGAAATCGAAGGGGTGATCATCGCATTGATCAATAAAGCTGAAAATTTGGTCACTAAGCCGAAAAAGAAATCACTTCGTGGTAAAATTGTAAAGTTCGCTGTAAAAAACTTTATCGATGTAGACAGCATTAAGAAACAAGTGCCGGGAATAGCCTATACGATTATCGGAAAAATAGATAACTCGAAAACAAAAAAGCAATTGGGAGCACTGGCAATGGAAAAGCTAGACCAAATTGATGAAATTGAAACTATAGACAGCACCTTAACAGCTAACGCCAATGCTATACTTAAAACTTACGGCAAATACGGCGTAAATGACTCCGCCACTTTTAACAATAAAGTAAAAACTGAGCTAAAAAACATTCACATTGCTACTTATAATTACTGTATCGCTATGCTTGTAGGAATTGGCTTATTTTTATTAGCTTGGATCATTTTCCGAAAACGTAAAGATTTACACGCTACACTCTTTATACTTTCTCTAACGTCGGCTTTCATTCTTTTAGCTGTTGGCCTAACCGCCTCCATGATTGAGGTAGATGCACGGATTGGAGCTATCGACTTCACCCTCCTTGGACAGCATGTGGTTTTCAAAGATCAAGTGCTCTTCTTTCAGTCGAAAAGTATTTTAGATGTAGTAACGATTTTAATTAGTGGCAGTGCTATTGATTCTATAGCTGTAGGTGTACTTATCCTAATTTTTAGCATCCTGTTCCCTGTGATGAAACTCAGTTCTACCGGCATTCATTTGCTTGGTAAAAAGAAGTTAGCAGAAAATAAATTCATCAAGTATTTCGCTTTCCAATCTGGTAAATGGAGCATGGCTGATGTAATTGTTATTGCCATATTGATGGCCTATATTGGCTTAAATGGCTTACTAGAGAGTCAGCTTGCCAAATTGAATATTCCTGCAAACTCATTAACATTGATCTCTACCCATAATACAGCCTTACAACCAGGTTTCCTTATTTTCATTGCATTTGTGCTTTTTGGACTCATACTTTCTACCATATTGAAATCTATTAGCCCACACGACTGTAGCTAAAGAGAACCATCAAAATTTAAATAAACGGAAACCTTAGCTAATTAAAACATTGGAAACATCAGCTCAATTCAATAAACCCAAAAAACCATTAATTTCACAACTCTTAGTGATTTTAGTAATGGCTGCGATATTATCGGCAGAAAGCTATTTTGGTTATAAGCTTTACACACTTTCTGCACAGCAAGAACAGTTAAAAGAAGACTATTCAACTGCTAACAGTATTACCTTCGGCGTATTCTCTCTTGATTTATGGCGTGATAAACTTTCTAATATTGTCACCAATAAAATTAAAAGCTTTAAAGTAACCAAAGAACAAAAGCAAGAACTTAGGGAACAAGTTGAAAAGCAGCTTCATGGAATGATTGACCAAGTAGTTAACCAATTCAACAAACCACAAAAATCATTAGGCGACAAGCTTAAAAAATTTGCTTTTAAACAGTTGGTAGAGCCTAAGGAACTTCATGCGCAAGTACCTTCATTTGCACAAATCATAGTAAATCGCATTAATTCTCCGAGAACCATTAATAAAATAAAGGGGATTGCCAACACTGAATTTAATGAATTGGCAGAGCAAATTTACGATAGTACCGCTACCGCCCAGAGCAAAGTAAGCAGCCACCTATTTAAAAAATATAAGGTTAATAGTATTTCTACCTTTAACAAGCATTTAGAAGCCGAATTAGAAGAGATTAGAAATACAACCTATAATTATGCTTATGCGATGCTGGGATGTGCTTTAGCAGCCATACTTATATGGTTACCATTAAGAAAGAAACAACACTTGCACACGCCACTTTTTATAATGTCATTACTATGCGCTTTAGCTCTACTTATTATAGGTTCTACTGTTTCCATCATTGAAGTAGATGCACGATTAAGCACACTTGAAATACATTTGCTAGGAGAAAAGCTCGCTTTCAGCAACCAAGTGTTGTTTTTCCAATCTAAAAGTATTTTAGGCGTTGCCCAAGTTTTAATCCAACAACCCAAACCAGATTCCATTACCGTTGGAATAATTATTATAGCCTTTGTATTGATCTTACCTATCTTAAGAATGGCCGCCAGAGGAATCCATTTACTTTGTAAACCTCCCATCGCAGAAAATAGCATCACAAGATATTTGACTTTTGAAGCTGGCAAATGGGATATGGCAGATGTGATGGTGGTAGGTATTTTAATGACTTACATTGGACTAAACGGCATTCTGCAAAGTCAATTAGGCGGGTTAAATATGAAAACAGAAACTTTGGTTACCACAACAGTTAATTATACATCTTTACAACCAGGTTATATCATTTTTGTGGGCTACGTGGTTCTCACCATCGTATTATCTTACATCTTAAAGAAAGTTGATTGTCCACCGATTGAGAAATAAGAACTTTATTTACGGAATAGTTATAAACGAAAAAAGCTCCCTTTTACACTGCCCCCAAAAAGTTAGACACTATTTGGGGGCATTTTTATGGCAAAA
>RCUK01000123.1_pt1 | contig 94227 bp, 73 predicted proteins | sample 2166381 | NCBI WGS metagenome assembly RCUK01 (sample SAMN09932809, study PRJNA488358) | compost metagenome | isolation source: compost soil in an enriched community | place: Germany: Experimental Botanical Garden | reverse complement strand
GTATTGCACTATAAGGCATGGAAACGAGATTAAAAATCACTTCATCTATGCGTTTTTATCACAAGTGATGGCATCGCGGGAGCACGGCATGGGACAGTTCAGACAAATATCGACGTTCGTGGAAGTGGTAGCGAAAGGCAGCCTGTCGGCCGCCGCGCGCGCGGAAGGCATCGCACCGGCCATGATAGGCCGGCGCCTCGATGCGCTGGAGCAGCGCCTGGGCGTCAAATTACTGCAGCGTACGACACGCAAGCTGGCCTTGACGAATGAAGGCGCCGCCTTCCTCGAAGATTGCCAACGCATCCTGGGCGAACTGGAAGAGGCGGAAGCGGCAGTGGCCGAACGCAGCGTGAAGGCCAGCGGCCATTTGCTCATTTCCGCGCCGGCCGGCTTCGGACGCCAGCACGTGGCACCGCTGATTCCCTCTTTTGTCGCCGAACACCGCGACGTGACGGTGTCGCTGAACCTGAACGACCGTCTCGTCGACCTGATCGGCGAAGGCATCGACGTGGCCATCCGCATCGCCAGCCTGTCCGATTCTTCATTGGTAAGCACCAAGCTGGCGGACAACCAGCGCGTGCTCGTCGGATCGCCCGCCTACCTGAAACGGGCGGGCACGCCCCGTATCCCGGCCGACCTGGCCAAGCACAATTGCCTGGCGATCAGCAGCGAAGGCAGCCAGCGGGGCTGGACCTTCCGCGAAAACGGCAAGAACGTGATTTTAAAAGTGGCGGGCAATATGGTCTGCAACGATGGCGAAGTACTGCATGACTGGGCCTTGGCCGGCAAGGGCCTGGCGTGGCGCTCGATGTGGGAAGTGGGCGCCGAGATCGCCTCGGGCCAGCTGGTGACGGTGCTGGACCAGTTCGCCGCCCCGGGCAATGACATTTACGCCGTGTTCGCCCAGCGCCGCCACTTGCCGCTGCGCATACGGGCGTTTGTGGATTTTTTAAGGCACAGTTATTCGCAACCCGACTACTGGCGCGAACGTGCAATCTAGCCACTGCCGGCCGGACCGGTAGAGCGTAGTTTGACGCAGGCTGGTGCAAGTCGGCGCGGGTCGGCGTAGGTCGGATTAGCGTAGCGTAATCCGACACCAGCCCATACATCTGCCAACACCACCGTTGTCGGCTTACGCGCAAGCGCTAAGCCGACCTACCTGATGACGCAAAGTACGCCGAAAAAGCGCGCAGCCCCAGCAAAACCGCTACTTCACGGAAATTCAGGCGAAAAAAAATCCTCGGAGACCGAGGATTTCTTTATTTCGTTTGATCCAGCGTATTAGATTGGCTGAATGTTCGAAGCTTGCTTGCCTTTAGGGCCAGCGGTCACTTCAAAAGAAACGCGTTGGTTCTCTTGCAGGGACTTGAAGCCGTTCGACTGGATAGCCGAGAAGTGAGCGAACAGATCTTCGCCGCCTTCGTCAGGGGTAATAAAGCCGAAACCCTTCGAATCATTGAACCATTTTACGATGCCAGTTGCCATTACAATTTCCTATTTCAGTTAAGTTGGGCTTGCGCCCGTTATATCGTTTGAAGCAAGAAAGAAATGACAGACAAACTGCACTACTACCTCGAATCCAACGATGCCCAATTATACCAACAAAACTGAGAAAAACCATTCTTTCGCAAAATAAACTTACGAACACTACTTTAATAGCCAAATCCCCGTCTTGCGGCGCCCTGTACCAGCGGCATGGACACACTATATCCTAATCTTCGTCGCGGGTGCTTTGCGTTGCATCAAATGAATCATTGCAACCACAGCTATATATTGCGGTCACTCACGCCGTGAAATGGGTGGCGGCCGCATCGCGTCCCGCCCAGTCCAGCAACGCCGTCACTTGCGCCCGCACGCCGGGCCATTCCGCCACCGCTTGCGCGGGGGCATTGAGCATGGCGCGCACCAGCTGTTCGATGCGCCGGCATTCCTGGCCCAGCGCGGCGAAGCCGAAGGTGGCGGCCGAGCCGGCCACCGCGTGCAGCGCGCGGTGCAGCTCCGTCAACGGTTCCAGACGGGGACCATCGCTGTCGCAGCGGCTGCTTGCCTGCGTGATCGCTTGCAACAGGGCCGGCACGCCAGCCGCATATTTTTCATTCAGGGCGCGCAAACGCGCGCGAAAGTCCGGGTCGATCAAGGTTGCCATCGCAATACTCGCCTGACGTGGCTTATTTGGTGCCGAAGATACGGTCGCCGGCGTCGCCCAGGCCCGGCACGATGTAAGCGTGGTCATCCAGGTGCGAATCGAGCGCGGCGCAGAACATCTTGACGTTCGGATGCGCGTTCTGGAACACGGTCACGCCTTCCGGTGCGGCCACCAGGGCCAGGAAGATGATCTGCTCGTCCGTCACGCCACGTTTTTTCAGCACGTCGACGGCGTACACGGCCGAATTGCCGGTCGCTACCATCGGGTCACACAGGATGAAGGTACGCTCGTTCAGGTCCGGCAGGCGCACCAGGTATTCCACGGGCATATGCGTGGCCGGGTCGCGGTACACGCCGATGTGACCGACGCGCGCCGATGGCACCAGGTTCAGCAAGCCGTCGCTCATGCCGATGCCGGCACGCAGGATCGGCACGATGGCCAGTTTCTTGCCAGCGATAACAGGCGCGTCGATGGTGACGAGCGGGGTCTTGATTTCGCGCGTGGTCAGCGGCAGGTCGCGCGTGATTTCATAGCCCATCAGCAAAGTGATTTCCTTGAGCAATTCGCGGAAGGTGCGCGTCGACGTGTCGTGCTCGCGCATGTGGCTCAGTTTGTGCTGGATCAAAGGGTGATCGGTAATGAACAAATTCGGGAAGCGTGGGTCTTGTTTCATATTGTTTTTCTTTCTCTACTGTCTGGCGCGGCGGCAAGCCTGGGCCGCAAGCGCGCTGTGTATCGATAAAATGATGGATTGCAGCATTATCCCAGCCTGCAGCCCGCCTGTGGCCGGAATTTTCGAAATAATCGGATTTATTGAAATCAATACTCGCGCAGCGCACGCGCCAGGATGGCCGCGCAATCGGTGCCGGCGGGCAAGCGGCCATACGCGCCGCCCGGCGCCTGCACCAGCCGCGACTGCAGGAATGCTTGCGCGACAAACGGTGGCGCATGGCGCAGCAGCAAGGCCGCCTGCACGGCAAGCACGATGCGTTCGGACAATTGCCTGGCGCCAAATTCATCGGTTTGCGGCCCGTCCAGGTCGGCCAGCAGCCGCGCGCGGTAGGCAACAAAGGCGGCGTCATCATTGCCGGCCAGCGCCAGCTCGGCCGCCAGGGCGTCGCGCGCGGCCGGCGATTTGCCGAAGGCGCGCAAGACGTCGAGGCACATGACGTTGCCCGAACCTTCCCAGATCGAGTTGACGGGCAGTTCGCGGTACAGGCGCGCCAGCGGCGCGTCTTCCACATAACCGGTGCCGCCCAGCACCTCCATGGCCTCGAAGCCAAAACCGGGACCGCGCTTGCAGATCCAGTATTTGCCGGCCGGCGTGAGCACGCGCGCCAGCATCGCTTGCCGAGGGTCGTCCTTTTCATCGAAACAGCGGGCCAGGCGCAGCGCAAAGGCCGTGGCCGCTTCCGATTCGAGCGCCAGGTCGGCCAGCACGTTTTGCATCAGCGGATGCTCGGCCAGCGGCTTGCCGAACACGGCCCGCTGACGCGCATGGTGCAGCGCCTGCGTCAAGGCGGCGCGCGTGATGCCGGTGCTGCCCAGTACGCAATCGAGGCGCGTATGGCTGGCCATTTCCAGAATCGTGGGTATGCCCCGCCCCGGCTGCCCCACGAGCCAGCCGTAGGCGTTGGTAAATTCCACTTCCGACGAGGCATTCGAGCGGTTGCCCAATTTATCTTTCAGGCGCTGCACGCGGATGGCATTGCGGCTGCCATCGGGCAGGTAGCGGGGCAAAAAGAAGCACGACAATCCGCCCTCGTCCGCCTGCGCCAGGATCAAATGGGCGTCGCACTGGGGCGCCGAAAAAAACCATTTGTGGCCGACGATGCGCCAGGCGCCATCAGCCTCGCCGCCGAACAGGGCTTGCGCCTCGGCCGGCGGCACGGGCACGGCGCGCGTGGTATTGCTGCGCACGTCCGAGCCGCCCTGCTTTTCCGTCATGCCCATGCCGACCAGTGCCCCCCGCTTCTGCTCCACGGGCAAAGAGCGGGGATCGTAGTCGCGCGAGAGGATTTTCGGCAGCCAGCGCTGCGCGATCTGCGGCAGATCCAGCGCCTGGCGCAAGGCCGGCACCGAAGCATACGTCATCGTCACGGGACACTGCGTGCCGTTTTCCACCTGCCCCACTAATAGATAGGCGGCCGCGCGCGCCACCTGGGCGCCGGGACCGGGCGTGGCCCACGGCGAAGCATGCGCGCCAGCGCCCACGAGAATGGCCATCAGTTCATGCCAGGCCGGATGGAACAGCACTTCATCGATGCGGCGACCGGCCCGGTCGAACTGCTGCAACTCGGGCGTGTGGATATTGGCCTGGCGCGCCAGCGCATAGGTTTCGGCGCGGCCCAGCTTTTCGCCCAGCGCGTCGAGCTCCTGCAACGCCGCGCCGCCGCCCTCGCGCAGCAGCGCTTCGATCAGCGCCGGGTCGCAGGCGAACAGATTGACGTTTTCAAACGGCGTGGCCTGGTTGAAAACTTCATGCGTGTCAAAAGCATTCATGGGGGTCTCCCGCGATTTGTTATCATGGCGCCCTTGCCTGCCGCGGACGCACCGTCAACACCGTCTGCCAGCCAGACTAGCGTAAAGCGCATGGCGGGGCAAGCGCGCCAGTGGAAGCAAGCGCAGATAAATGTTTCCATGCGGAATGAAAATGACTATGGGGGTCGCGCAGCATGATTTTTTCATGGAAGGCAGGAATATTTACAAAACCTGAAGCAATGTTGCTCTATTTCATGTAATCGGGTGCTTTTCAATGATACATTTCGTGTGGATCGCGTTCCGATAGCCGCCTTTCGGCCCCTATGGCGCGCGTCACGCACGACGCACTCTTTCCGTTGGCGCCCTGCCCTGCAGCGAGCGCCGGCACTGATAATAAAAAGGTAAAAGCCAGCACGATGTTTTCCAGTACCCCATCCGCCGCCCACCGCGAGGCCCGCCACGAGTTGGACAACCTCATGGAAGAGGCAGGCGACGTCGTGTTCCGGCTCGATACGGACGGCCTGATCCTGTTCGCCAGCAAGCGCGCGGCCACCCTGTTTGGCGCACCATCGGGCATGACGGGCCACTTGCTGCTGCCGCTGGCCACCGAAGCGTCACGCGCCGCGCTGCAGGCGGCGCTGGAAGACGCGCTGGAAGAACCGGGCCGCCTCGAAGTGCGCCTGCAAACGCCGGACCAGGAAATCTGGTTCGAGCTGCGCCTGTCTTCTTATATGAACGCGGCCGGCGCGGCCGAATTGCTGGTGGTTGGGCGCGACACGTCGGCCCAGCACAATACGGAAGAACGGCTGCGCCACATGGCCACGCACGATGCGCTCACGGGCTTGCCGAACCGTTTGCTGCTGTCGGACCGCATCCGCATGGTGATCGCCCAGGCCGCCCGTTCGGGCCAGGGCTTTTCCGTCGCCACCATCGGTCTCGATGGCTTTAAAAAGGTCAACGATGGCCTGGGCCACCCCGTCGGCGACGCCGTGCTGCGCCTGGCCGCCGCGCGCCTGCGCAAGACCCTGCGCGACAGCGACACCCTGGCGCGCGTGGGCGGCGATGAATTCGTCGCCGTGCTGCCCGGCAGCGCCACGGATGCGCAGATCAAGCTGGTGACGGGCCGCCTGCTGGCCACCCTGCAGGCGCCGTTCGAAGTGGACGGCCACACGATCTACGTGGGCGCGTCCGTGGGCGTGTCGATCTACCCGCTGCATGCGGAAGATGAAGTGCGCCTGGTGGCGCTGGCCGATGCGGCCATGTCGCGCGCCAAGGAAACGGGCAAGGCCCGCTGCCTGGTTTACAGCCCGCGCCTGAACGGTCCGTCGGAACACGATATTTCGCTGGAAGCGGCCATGTTCCACGCCGTGCGCGAAGGCGAATTCCTGCTCTTTTACCAGCCCATCGTCGATGCGCACACGCGGCAAATCCAGGGTTTCGAAACCCTGATGCGCTGGAAGCACCCGACCCTGGGCCTGGTGCCGCCCGTGCGCTTCATCCCGATTGCCGAAGCCAATGGCTTGATCAATCTGCTCGGTGCCTGGGCGCTGAAGGCGGCCTGCGTGCAGCTCAAGCAGTTCCAGGAAGTGGCCAAGCGGCCGCTGTACATTTCCGTCAACATCAGCCCGCGCCAGTTCCGCAACGACAAATTCCTCGACGTGCTCGATGACGCCATCGCGTTTTCGGGGCTCTCGGGCGAACACCTGGTACTGGAAATCACGGAAGGCACCTTGATGATCGACCCCGTGCATGCGGAAACCATCCTCGTCAAGATGACGGAGCGCCGCGCGCGCATCGCCATCGACGATTTCGGCACCGGCTACTCTTCCCTCGCGTATCTGAAACGCTTCCCCATTTCCGTGCTGAAGATCGACCGCACCTTCATCAAGGACTTGCCCGAATCGAGCAAGGACGCGGCCATCTGCAACACCATTCTCGACCTGGCCAAGCATTTGAACCTGTCCGTGGTGGCCGAAGGCGTGGAAACCGAAGAGCAAATGCACTTCATCGAATCGCGCGGCTGCCAGTACGTGCAAGGCTACCTGACGGGCAAACCGATGCCGGCCCACGCCGCGCTATCGGCCTTGAGCGACAAAACCTATGCGGCGCTGGTGCCTGTGCCGTCTGCCAATGAACCGCGCGGAGGGGTGCAATGAATCCAGGTCATTTCACGGTACCGACACAGCTGGGCAAAAACACCCTGGACCTGCTGTGGGCGCGCACGCGCCAGCAGGGCGACATGCCCGGCTTCGCGAAAGCCATCAGCGCCATCCTGGGCGCCATGCGCGGCGAGGATGACCACGAATTCGACATCACGCAAACGGTGTTGTCCGACCCTGTCCTCACGCACAAGGTGCTCAGGCTGGCCAACAGCGGCATGTATTCGGCCTTCGGCCAGCGGGTCAACACGGTCTCGAAGGCCGTGCTGGTGCTGGGCATCGACGCCATCGGCCACCTGGCGCTGGGCCTGAAGCTGATCGAAGAGCTGTCACAGGCGTCGCCCGATTCCGTCAGCGCCCACGTGGAAATGGAAAAGGCCGTGCTGGCCGGGATGGTGGCGCAGCAGGTGGCCACCAGCGCCGGCAGCCTGCAGGCGGAGCAGGCCGTCGTCTGCTCGATGCTGCACACCCTGGGCCGCATGATGGTGACGTTCTACATGACCGACTTCTGGGCGCGCATGCAGGCGCATGCGGGTCCCGGCAACGAGGCGGCCGCCGCGCGCGAAATCCTCGGCCTGTCGCTGCCCGAAGTGGGCTATGCCACGGCCGCCCACTGGGGCTTGCCGCAGCACCTGATCAACGGCATGCGTCCGATGGAGCCGTCGCCGGACAACTCTCCCGTCAGCGGCGCCGACTGGATGGCGGGCCTGTCGACGATGGCGGCGCGCTGCGCCGACTCGCTGTGGCATGACGACGCGGCCGGCGCGGCGCAGGTGCATGCGCTGATCGACGATTATGCGGGCACACTGGGCATCACGGCGACCGACCTGGTGGTGGCCGTGGACAAGGCCAAGGCGATGGCGGCGGCCGACCTGTCGATCGCGCCCCTGTCGAAACCGGCCGAACGGCGCGCGCGCCAGCTGGCGTCGACGCGCATGCGCGCCGAAGGCAACCGCGTATTGATCGGCGGCCTGGCCGACCTGCGCAGCGCCATCGGCAGCGCCAGCCCGGGGCAAATGGTCTCGATGGCGCTTGAAACGCTGCACCAGGGCTTCGATTTTTCGCGCTCGGTGGCTTTCGTGCGCAACCACAGGGATCATCTGTATTCGGCGCGCATCAGCATGGGCGAAGGCATGGCCGACTTGCAGGATTTGATGGTGTTTGGCGACGCGTATGAACCGAACGTCTTCCACGCGGCCCTCAATAGCGACCGCGTGATCTTCATCGATAATGCGCGCGACCCGAAATTTGCCGCCAAGCTGCCGCAATGGTGGAAAGCGACGCTGTCGGAAGCGCGCAGCTTCGTCGTGCTGCCCCTGTCGGCCAACGGCCACCCCACGGGATTTTTATATGGCGACTGGGACGACAGCTTCCCGCCGATCCAATTGAATCAGACGGAATTCAACCTGATCAACGATATCAGGGCTTTGCTGGTGCAGTCGGTGGAGATGCGGCACCAATTGGAATTGGTGGCGAACAAAGTGGCGTGACGCTGGCAGCTTTCACCACAAATGCAAAATCTGGGGTCAGACCAGCCGGGTCTGACCCCTGCCCTTCCGCCGCGAGCTAAAACTTACTTCAACTTCGGCGTACTCACCGACACATCGCCGCATTGCGCGCGGTGCATCAGGGCGTGGTCGATCAGCACCAGCGCCAGCATGGCTTCGGCGATCGGCGTGGCGCGGATGCCCACGCAGGGGTCGTGGCGGCCGAACGTTTCCACCATCACGGGATTGCCCTCTTTATCGATCGAGCGGCGCGGCGTGCGGATCGACGAGGTCGGCTTGATGGCGATCGACACGCTGATATCCTGCCCCGTCGAAATGCCGCCCAGGACGCCGCCGGCGTTATTGCCGATAAAACCTTCCGGCGTCAGTTCGTCGCCGTGCTCGGAACCCTTTTGCGCCACCGAATCGAAACCGGCGCCGATTTCCACACCCTTGACGGCATTGATGCCCATCATGGCATAGGCGATGTCGGCGTCGAGCTTGTCGTAGATGGGCTGACCCAGGCCGACCGGCACGTTTTGCGCGATCACGTCGATGCGCGCGCCGATGGAATCGCCGTCGCGGCGCAGCTGGTCCATCGCTTCTTCCATGCGCGCGATCAGGTCCGCGTCGCCGCTGGCGGCAAAGAACGGATTCGCATGCACGTGTTCCCAGGACTGGAATGGCACGGGAATGTCGCCCAGCTGGCTCATGCAACCCTTGAACGTGGTGCCGTACTGCTGCAGCAGCCATTTCTTGGCAATCGCCGCCGCACCCACCACGGGCGCCGTCAGGCGCGCCGACGAGCGCCCGCCGCCGCGCGGATCGCGCACGCCGTATTTGTGCCAGTACGTATAATCGGCGTGGCCGGGGCGGAAGCTTTCCGCGATATTGCCGTAATCCTTGCTGCGCTGGTCTTCATTGCGGATCAGCAGCGCGATGGGCGTACCCGTCGTCACGCCCTGGTACACGCCGGAGAGGATCTCGACCGTATCGGATTCCTGGCGCTGCGTCACGTGGCGCGACGTGCCCGGCTTGCGGCGGTCCAGCTCGGGCTGGATATCGGCTTCCGACAGGATCAATCCCGGCGGACAGCCATCGATCACGCAGCCGATGGCCAGACCATGCGATTCGCCGAAAGTGGTAACAGTAAACAGCTTGCCAAAAGAATTGCCGGACATAGTAGGAAGTGTGAGGACTGGAAAACTCAATTCTACCAGCCTGGGGGGCATGCCATGCCGCTAATGCCACACCGAGGCCCGATATTCCCCCGCCCAAATCGCCATTTTTACATCCCGTGTATTTTTTCACACAAAAACACCGAATATGAGTTGCAATAATGCAAAACAAGAAATATTGCCCCACAGAATAGATTTAAAAAAACATTTTGCTTATTAAATAGCTATATACTTGGATCAAAGCGCGCCACAAAATACTGGTTGAGGGCTGCGCCGAGAGCTCGTCACAAAATGCCCAGGGCTAGGCGTCGTTGCCGAAGACAGTACGCAAGTACGGCGAGGCAACGCAACAACGCCATGGGCTTTTGCGACGCGCTCGTATAAACATCGAGTCATCCTGGAGAAGCTATACATGCCCGCACCGATCATCCCCCTTGACGCCAACAAGGACGATCACGACGACCTGGTATTCCTCGATGAGCAACCGGCTGCGCCCCTGACGGCCGCACCGCGCAGCGTCTGGCGGGTGATGATCATCGACGACGATGAAGACGTCCACTCCACCACCACTTTCGCCCTCGGCAACCTGGAAATGCAGCACCGCCCGCTGGAATTCGTGCATGCGTATTCGGCCGGTCAGGCGCGCGAACTGCTCAGGCATGAAGACGACATCGCCGTCATCCTGCTCGACGTGGTGATGGAACAGGATGACGCGGGCCTGCACCTGGTGCGCTACATCCGCGAAACCCTGAAAATGACGGATGTGCGCATCATCCTGCGCACGGGCCAGCCCGGTTATGCGCCGGAAATCGACGCCATCCGCGATTTCGACATCAATGACTACAAGACCAAGTCCGAACTGACGCGCATCAAGCTGTTTACGACGGTGACGGCGGCCATCCGCTCATACGAGCAGATCCGTTCGATCAACAGCAGCCGGCGCGGCCTGGACCGTATCGTCCACGCCAGCACGCAGCTGATGGCGCTGCACGGCGTGCAGAATTTCTCGGCCGGCGTGCTGGCGCAGATCGCCGACCTGCTGGGCATCCGCGCCGACGGCGTGCTGTGCGTACAGGATTTGCAGGACAACGGCAGCAAGGAGCTGCTCGTCTCGGCCTGCACGGGCAGCTTTTCCAGCCTGCCGCACAGCGCCCTGTGCGGCTTGCAAAACCCCCGCGTGATGGCCGCCATCGAGCACACGCTGGCGCAGCGGCGCAATGTGTACGCGCACGACTACGCCACCCTGTACTTCGCGGGCAAGGCCAGCCGCGATGCGGCCGCCTACCTGGTGCTGCCGCGCCCCTTGTCGGCCATCGATGAAAGCCTGCTGGAAGTCTTCTGCAGCAACGTCGCCGTGGGCCTGGACAATGTCGAGCTGGTGTCGCACCTGCACAATGCCGCCTTTTACGACCAGTTGTCGAAGCTGCCCAACCGCACGCGCCTGGTGGAAATCCTCGACGCCACCCTGGCCGGCCCCGCGCGCGACGACGCTACCTTGTCGCTGGTCGACCTCGACCATTTTGCCGAGACCAACGACGCGCTGGGCCACCAGTTCGGCGACACCCTGCTGATCGCCGTGGCGGGCCGGCTGCAAACCCAGCTGGGTCCCCAGCTGACGGTGGCGCGCCTGGGCGGCGACATCTTTTGCGTGCTGGGCGACTCGTCGCAAGTCAACCCAAACAAGATCCTCGCCCTGTTCCAGCCGCCGTTCTGCATCGATGGCCAGGACGTGCAGCTGTCCGCTACCCTGGGCCTGGTGCGGCTCGGTGAACATGCGGGCACGGGCGCCGATGCGCTGAAAGATGCCGATATCGCCCTGAAGCGGGCAAAAAGCCAGCAGCGCGCGGGCCACTTCTATTTCTCGCGCAGCATGGGCATCGAAATCCGCGAAAGGGTGCGCATGATGCACGCGCTGCGCACGGCTTTCAGCCAGGACCAGCTGTTTGTCGTCTACCAGCCGCAGATCGACCTGACGACGCGCCGCCCCGTGGGCGCGGAAGCGCTGCTGCGCTGGCAGACGCCGGACGGCAAGTTCATCTCGCCCGACCGCTTCATCCCGATTGCCGAATACTCGGGCATCATCATCGACCTCGGCGAATGGGTGCTGCGCACGGCCTGCCGCGAACTGGTGCTGCTGCGCGAACAGGGCCACCGCAACTTCGTCATGTCCATCAACGTGTCGCAGGTGCAGTTCCGCCATCCGCTTTTTTTGGACATGCTGCGCGCGGCGCTGGAAGAGACACAGGCGCCGCCCGAATTCATCGAGCTGGAAATCACGGAATCGATGGCCATGGAAGAGCCGGATCTGCTGATCAAGATGCTGTGGCAGATCAAGCAGACGGGCGTCAGCATCGCCATCGACGACTTTGGCACGGGTTTTTCCTCGCTGTCCTATTTGCAGCGGCTGCAGGTGGACCGTCTGAAAATCGACCGCGCGTTTGTGACGGAAATCACCGGTTCGGCGCGCGGCAGCAGCATCGCCGAGATGGTTATCCAGCTGGGCCGCAACCTGGGCTTGGCCGTGATCGCGGAAGGCGTGGAAGACGAGCGGCAAGCGCAAATCTTGCAGGCGCTGGGCTGCCCGATGGCGCAAGGCTTTCTGTTCGCCCGCCCGATGACGGCCACGGCGCTGGGCACCTGGCTGAACAACGAGGCGCTGCAGGGAGCGGCGTAGACGCCACCCTGGATAGTCAATGCAAAACGCCGGCAGTTGCCGGCGTTGTTTTTACTGCATGGTGGTATCAGTCCGTCGTTTCGGCCGGCCAGTCGCGGATATACGCCTTGAGCATCTGGTTCTCGAAGCTTTGCGCCTCGAGCACGGCGCGCGCCACGTCGTAGAAGGAGATGACGCCCAGCAGGGTCTTGGCGTTCATGACGGGCAGGTAGCGCGCATGCTTTTCCAGCATGATGCGGCGCACTTCGTTGACTTCCGTGTCGGGCGTGACGGTGATCGGGTGGTCATCCATGTGCTTGCGCACGGTGCCGCCGCCGATCTGGCCCGCGTTTTCATGCAGCGCGTTGAGCACCTCGCGGAAGGTCAGCATGCCGACCAGGTCGCCAAATTCCATGACCACCAGCGAACCGATGTCTTTTTCAGCCATGGTATTGGCCGCGTCAAGCAGGGGCTGGTCAGGCGTGACCGTGTAGAGAATATTGCCCTTGACTTGGAGAATTTCAGATACTTTCATATTGGCCGTCCTGTCCGCGTGATTGGTATTTTAGTTATTCTAGCCCTTACTGCGACTGTAGCCTATGCCTGCGGAAAAATCCAGCCTTGCGCGCAATCAAATCGTGGGGGATTGCACGCAACCTTCCATCACGCCCTGCGGCGGAACCACCCTGCGATGGACAAGCGTTCGCGCGCCGTCGGCAGCACTTCGTGCAGCATCTCGCCCGACATGAACATGGCCATGCGGCCCGCCTGCGGCAAGACGTCCACCACAGGCGCGCCTTGCGGATGCAGACGCAGCGCGCCGCCGTGCTCGGGCAGCCAGTCGTCGTTCAGGTACAGCACGACGGACACGGTGCGCTTGTCGTCGTCGCGGAAACGGTCCAGATGCGCCCGGTAAAAGGCACCCGGCGCGTACAGCGCGAAATGGCTTTCATACTCCTCCAACCCCAGGAACAGCTCGCGGTTGAGCATGCAACGCAGCGCTTCCATGTGTTCCAGGTAGCGGTCGCACGCCTCGGAACGGCCTATTTCCAGCCATTCGATGTGGTCGCCGCGGATATCGGGCTGCAGCAGAGGCGCATGGCCACTGCCCACGCCGGCGCCCTTCATCTTGCCGCTGAGCATGGATTGCACGCATTCGGCAGCCAGCTGGCGGCTCAGTTCAGGGGAGATAAAATGCTCTTGCATGAGCCAGCCTGCCTGGCACAGGCCGTCGACGATAGAGAGTCCGGGAACGGCAAGGGAGCCGTCGAACGATATTGCGGGCATAAAATCTTTCCTGGTGGACTTGCGATGAGAGTTCGCCTGAAGCCCAGGAATTCGCTGGCACGTAGCCGCCTTTCCTGCGGCGCGGCGCACGCGCACAGGTCAAACAGCCCGAATATCACTGATCCGGTATCCTACCACCGCCGCATCGCGACGGTCACTTTTTTTACACTTCAGGTTACATGCCCTGCCCGCCAGCACGGCGCCATGCGCCCTGCACAGGAGCCCTTTTGCTCAGCTGCAAATCAGGTTACGATCTTGCCACTATAAAAACTTGGCGGAGACACCATGAGCGGCCCGAAATACCCCGGTTTCGACACTTTATCCCTGCATGCGGGCGCCGCGCCCGATCCGGCCACGGGCGCACGCGCCACGCCCATCCATTTCACATCCTCGTTTGCCTTCAAGAGTTCGGAACATGCGGCTTCGCTATTCAATATGGAGCGGGCCGGCCACGTCTACTCGCGCATCTCGAATCCCACGAACGCCGTGCTGGAAGAGCGCATCGCCGCGCTGGAAGGGGGCGTGGCCGGCATCGCCACGGCCAGCGGCCAGGCCGCCATGCACCTGGGCTTGTCCACCATCGCCGGCGCCGGTTCGCACATCGTGGCCTCGCGCGCCCTGTACGGCGGCTCGCACAACCTGCTGGCCTACACACTGAAACGCTTCGGCATCGAGACGACCTTTGTCGACCCGCGCGACGTGGACGCCTGGCGCGCCGCCATCCGCCCGAATACCAAGGTACTGTTCGCGGAAACCCTGGGCAATCCCGGCCTCGATGTGCTAAACATCCCCCAGATTGCCGCCCTCGCGCATGAACACCACTTGCCGCTGATGCTCGATTCGACGTTTACCACACCGTATCTGCTGCGCCCCTTCGAGCATGGCGCCGACCTGGTCTTCCACTCGGCCACCAAGTTCCTGTGCGGCCACGGCACGGCCATCGGCGGCCTGCTCGTCGATGGCGGCACCTTTGACTGGCAAACGGCATACGACAAGACGGGCCGTTTCGCCGAACTGTGCGAACCGTACGAGGGATTCCACGGCATGGTCTTCGCCGAGGAATCGACGGTGGCGCCGTTCGCCCTGCGCGCGCGGCGCGAAGGCTTGCGCGATTTCGGCGCCGTCATGAGCCCGCACAATGCCTTCGCCATCCTGCAAGGCGTCGAAACCCTGGGCCTGCGCATGGACCGCCACGTGGCCAACACGCGCAAAATCATCGACTTCCTGCTGGCCAATCCGGCCGTGGAATCCGTGTCCTACCCCGAACTGCCATCGCATCCTGATTACGAGCTGGCGAAAACCCTGCTCCCCAAAGGCGCGGGCGGCGTGTTCACCTTCCGCCTGCACGGCGACCGTACAGCCGGCCAGCGCTTCGTCGACAGCCTGAAGATCTTCTCGCACCTGGCCAACGTGGGCGACGCCAAGTCGCTCGTCATCCACCCCGCCTCCACCACGCATTTCCGCGTGCCCGACGACCAGCTGGCGCAGGCGGGCATCACGCAAGGCACCATGCGCTTGTCCGTGGGCCTGGAAGACGCGGACGATTTGATCGAAGACCTGGCCCGTGGCCTGAAACTGTCGCAGAAAGGCGCCTGAGATGCTGTTCACCATCGACAATACCGTCGCCTACTGCTACACGGGCGGCAAGGCTTTTAACCCACATCAACCGACGGCCGTCTTCATCCACGGCGCGCAAAACGATCACTCCGTGTGGGCGCTGCAAACGCGCTATTTTGCCCACCACGGCTGGAACGTGCTGGCCGTCGACTTGCCGGGCCATGGCCGCAGCCTGGGCGCGGCGAAAAGCAGCGTTGAAGAGCTGGCGCGCTGGATACTGGCCGTGCTGGACGCTGCCGGCGCGGCCAAGGCCATGCTGATCGGCCACAGCATGGGCTCACTGATCGCGCTGGAAGCGGCGCACCTGGCGCCGGAACGGGTCAGCCACCTGGCCATGCTGGGCTCCACCTATCCGATGAAGGTCTCGCCAGCGCTGCTGGAAACGTCGCTTAACGATGAACAGGCGGCCATCGACATGGTCAACATCTGGTCGCACTCGTCGATCGCACAAAAGCCGTCGTTCCCCGGCCCCGGATTCTATGCCATGGGCGGCGCACGGCGCCTGAAACAGCGCATCGCCGCCCTCAATCCCGGTCACGTGTTTCATACGGATTTTTATGCATGCAATGCCTACGCGAACGGCGAAATCGCCGCCGCTTCGGTACACTGCCCCACTTTGTTCATTTTCGGCGGGCGCGACATGATGACACCGCCCAAGTCGACCCGGTTGCTGACCACGTCAATAGCGCATGGCACGGTGGTGCAGGTCGACAGCGGACACGAATTGATGGCCGAGCAGCCCGACGCCGTACTCGACGCGCTGTTTGCGTTTGCGCAAACGGCAGCGGCATGAACGCTTTTTTTTAGGATAGATGCACATGTTGTTGAATACCCTGTTTGACGAATTGACTGGCCGAGGCAGCGGCACGGAAGCGGAGCGGCACGAACGCTATAAATGGCTGGAACAGCTGCGCTTCACCAACCCGCTGGCGGACGAAGGCGGTCCCATGGCCGGCATTCCGTACTACCAATGGTGCCGGCTGCCGCAGGCGCTCGTCGTCGCGGGCCAGCACACTGATCTGCTGGTCGGCACTACGAGCTCCCAGTACCTGGTCTTCGAGGGCCGCCACGCGGCGGCATTCGCTGCCGAACTGGGCCTGCAATACGATGCCAACAACCGCATCGACCGCCCCGGTGGCCTCGACGAGCTGCTCGACGCCTATGAAGAGCAGGCGGACGGCAGCTGGACTACCCTGCCGAATGAACCGCCAGCGCCACCGCTGTCCGGCTGGGACGACGTGTACTTCCGCGTGCGCGACCTGAGCGACGGCAGAACCATCCAGAGCGTGACCACTATCGCTTACGAGAGCAGCCGCTTCCCTGGCTACACCCTGCTGGGCACGACCATGGTAGGCGTCGGCGCCATCGTCCACGACGACGAGACGGCGCAGTATATGCAGCAAATCTTCGCCGACTGGGCCATCCAGCGCGATTGCGCCGCCACCTGCCCGGCTTCGTCCACGCCCTGGCCTTGCACACCGCGCCAGACGCCGCCCGCACCGTTCGATTTTGCCCGCAACCTCGCCTACCTCGACGCCTTGCTGGCCGCCTACGCACGCGCGCAGACGCAGGCGGAAAACGACGGCGGCGACGCGGCCTACTGGGCGTGCGCGGCCGCCAGCACGGCTTACCAGGTATTCTCGTTGCGCTACACGGCAGGCTTGCCCTTGCCGGAAGTGGAGCCAGCGCTGGAAGCGGCCGTCGCTGCCTGCGAGACGGCGCGCGCGGCCCTGGCTGCGGCCTACGATGACGATACCTTGCCCGCCTTCGACTTCGAACAGTTGACCGATTACGCGCGCACCCTGCAGCTGCTGGGCGCGACCCTGCTGTTCGGCCGCCGCGACCTGGCCATGCGCCTGGCCGCCCTGCAAACGGCCTTCGATGGCGAAGACGGCGTGTACGAAGCGCTGCTGTCCGCCGTCGATCCGCAGCGTCCCGCCGTCGACGAGTGGTATTTCGCCGAGCCTTATACCGCCCTGTACGACTGCCTGGACGAAGAAGACCCTGCGCAGCAGCTCGAGCACTTGCGCCACTACCTGGCCAGCTGGCACGGCGCGCTGGTCCACGAAGACTGGTTCAACGGCCATTTGCGCGCGCAGGGGCTGGGCGGCTACTACGGCCTGTGGGCTTTCGAAGCGGCCGCCGTGGCCAAGCAGCTGGGTCTCGATCGCGGCGCGCTGGCGCACTGGCTCATGCCGCCGTCGCCCTGATCCCCAAACATTTTAACGAAGAGACATGATCAATACCGCAGCCCTGTTCAGCACCGCATTTTTACCCGGCCAGGCCGGCTTCGACACCGACGCAATCACGGGCCTGGCCGAGTGGCGGCTGGACGTACCTACGCTGTTCAAGCTGCTCGTCGGCGCCGGCACGCAAGCCGTCGTCTGGCCCATCTATGGTGATGGCGAAGACTGCCCCTGCGTGCTGGCCGCGCCGATGGCGCAGGCGCAAGCCAGCTGGCAAGCCCTGTCCACCCTGATGGACAAGCCGCGCGACGCCGCATCCATCGTCGCGCGCGGCGCCATCAGCGCCCTGCTGGCCGGCGGCCAGCCGTGGCTGATCCTCGATGGCGTGCAGCTGATCGCGCACGATATCGGCACGCCGGACTACGCGGCCGGACTCGACGCCCTGCGCGCCGAAGCGCAAATGCTGCACTCCGCCCTGCTGCGCGGCGACCGGGACGCGCTGACGCCGTTGCTGACCATCGGTGCCGCATCGCCGGCCACCGGCTACTGGTCGGCCACGGCCGATGCGCAGCTGGCCGATGTCGAGGAGCTGGGCACGGACGAACTGCCTTTCCTGCAAGGCCTGGAAGTGGTGGGCTGGGAAGAAGACGCGCTGTGCTATGAAGTGAGCACCGCCGGCGAACCGGACGTCACCGGCCTGGTCACGCCGTATGGCCGCTGGATCGTGCCGCTGTCGCAACGCTATGTCGACCTGGGCGTTTATTATGCGGACGATGGCTGGATCACCTTTGCCACGGCGGACGCGCCCGACGCGCACGGCGTCATGGACTTGAATGGCACGGTGGTGCTGCCGCCCGCCCCCGGCGCCCTGTATGTGATCAGCCCCCACCTGCTGCAGAGAATCGATCCGGACGGCGCCAGCCGCCTGCTGCGCCTGCCCGACGGCGCGCTGCTCATCGACAGGGTGGATAACATATGCCTGCGCGAAGATGGCTTGATCGACATCGAGCGCCAGACAGATGATGACGAGAGCAATGTGCACGGCGTGGTCGACAAGACGGGCAAGGTCGTGGTGCCGCCAGCCTACAGCTCCGTGCAGGATTTCGGCACGAAGAAAAAGGTCGCCATCGTCAGCCAGCGCATCGCGGGGCGCTTCCTGTTTGGCCTGGTCAATAGCCAGGGCGAGCTGCTGGCGCCGTGCCAGTACGAAGCCATCGATTGCGCCACCACCTCGTCGCCGCCCAAATTGCGCAAGAACCGGATCTTCGCCATCGATGCGCAAGGCCTCGCCTGCATGCTGACCCTCGATGGAAAACCGGCTTTCACGCCCCTGTATCCGCCCGCCCACCATCTGCGCGGCGTGGCCGTGCAAAGCGACTTTTTATATGTCGTCAAGGATGGCATGGCCTGGAGCATGGATTTCACGGGCCAGCTGCTGGAGCAGTTCGACACCGTGGAAAACTTCAAGGCGGCCATCACGGCGCAACTGAGCGAGGCCATGGGACTGGGCAAGAAAAAGGCTGCCAAGCGTCGCAGCTTCACGCCCGCGCAAATCCTGGCAAAGGCCGACCGCGAACAATTGCGCAGCATGGCCGCCCTGCTCTTGCTGGGCGATGCGGACCTGGCCGCACGCTGCGTGGACATCACGCTGGAAGAGCTGGCGGAGGACGATCCGGAAGAAGAATACGAAGGCGACTCGCCCGAAGCGGCCTGCTTCTTCCTGCTCTGGTCCACGGCCGCCGATGCGCTGGGCCACGGCACCACCCTGGACTGGAAATCGGTCGAACAGATCGCCCTCATCGGCCAGCATATCGGCCTGCCCGCGCTGCGGGACTTCCGCTGGGCAGACCAGCGAGATGGCGACGCCATGGCGGAGGGACTGGCCGCCATCGCCGCCCACCTGGCACCGCACCAGCTGCGCCTGGTGAACCTGCAGGACGGCGAGGATACGTATTACCTGGGCGTGGTGCGGGCGCAGGACGCGGAAGCGTTCAAGGCAGTGGCGCTGCAGGCGGCCTTGCGGCCGGTCCTGCTATGAGGGGATTGCCGGCACGTCGTCTTTATTTGGCGGAACGATCGAATAGCGCCTTGTCAAAACGCAGGGTAATGACTTCGGTGTCGTCCGGCTTGCCCGGCTTGCGGCCGTCTTCACCCGGGTAGTTCGTGTCGATTGCCACGACCAGCGTCTGGGCGTCGAGTACTTCAACGCTTTCCACCGAGTCGAAAGGCATGCTGAACTTACCCACGGGCATACTGCTCGCCTGCCCGCCTATGCCTTTGGGGTCGGATATGTTCAGCAAGTCCACCAACAGCGTTTTCTTGAGCGCGCCGTCAGCGTCTTTTTCTTTCAAGTCCACCAGGTACAGGCGCTTGATCACGGCCTTGGCGCCCCAGAAGCCGTCGCGTTCGATCAGCACGAACTTGCTGCCGCCGACATTGGTCATGTCGCCGATCACGACGCCATTGTCCTTGGCCGCGCCATCCTTGCGGTACACGAGGTTCTTGCCCGTGTAGCGCATGGCACCGGGGTCGAACTCGAAGATGTTCAGGTAGCGCTCATCGGCTGCGACGGGCCGCAGCGACGGGTCGCTTGGCGCCGCCTCCGGCACCGCGTAGAGCAGGCTGCGGTCGGCATTGTAGGCCAGGCTTTCGAAGCCGCGGCTGCCTGACAAGGTAATGCTGGCGCCCTTGCCCAGCACTTCCGGATTGGCCGGGCTGCGCAGGAAAGGATGGGGAACCGGGTCGCCCATCAGCGTGCCGTTTTTGTCGAAGTGCAGGATATAGGGGCCGAATTCCTCGCCCACGAAGTAAGTACCGTCGGCAGCGCGCGCGAGCGACTCGATGTCGAAATCAAAACCGGTCAGCAAGCGGCCAGCGCGAATGCGCGCATCCACGGCGATACCGCTGTCGGCAAAAACCAGGCCGCCGGTGGTATTGCTGGGGTAGTTGACGTAGTCGGCCGTGATTTTCAGGTCAACGCCCTTGCCATCGTTTAAGAAACCCTTGGCGTCGTTGAAGGCCAGGAAGCTGTTGAGCTTGATGCTGCCAGGCGTCTTGCTGGCGTCAGCGGCCGTGCGGAAGTTGATGCTGGCGTTATACAGGCCGAGCACGAAATCGGCCGAATTGCCCTTGGCGCCATAGCCATTGTCGGCCATGGCAGTCCAGCTGCCGTCATCATTCCTGAGCAGCGCGGAAAAGCCGGGAATCGGCACGCCACTGGCAAACGGCGGGGTGACGCCCAGCACTGCGGCTGTGAACTGTCCCGTAACCGGCCCTGGCCAGCGCGCCGTGTCAGGCAGCGCTGCCCAGCCGGCAAGCTGGTGCGGCAAGCCTTCCCCGTCCTTGGGCACCGCATCAGGAGCGGCAGAGGAACTGCCGCCGCAGGCTGCGAGCACGCCGCTGACCACCACGATGGCCAGGCCGCGGCACACATTCAAACCGCTCAAATGACAACGCATATTTGCTTCCTCAACAAGATGAATGAAGAGGAAAGCTTACCGGCCTTCGGTGACCAGTTTATGACATGCGCGCCCTATCGTGCGGGGCATAGGCGGGCAAGGAAGCGCGCCTCCCCGGCCCGTCCGCGCAGCGCACCTCCCCAAAATGCTGCGCCAAACTCAAGCCCAGGCCCTGCTCCACGGCGTTTTCCACCTGCGCCGCCAGCGCGGCCGCTTCTTCGGCCGCCTTGATGTCGCGTTCATTCGTGGAACCAGCCGGATAGCCGGAGTTCACGCGCATGCCGCCGAAGACGAATAAGCGATAGACGTCGGCCAGGCTGATGCGGTTGACGTTGCCCAGCAAGACCCAGTGGTCGGAACTGTCGGCCACGCGCTTGCCCCACTGCACGCGCACGGCGCCATCCACGTTGACTCGTCCCACCCATCCCTGCTGCACCATCTTGTCGAGCAGGGTTTCCATCTCTTCGAAGCCCAGGCGCGTGCTGCGGCGGATCTCGGCCGCGCCTACCAGGGCCGAATCGGCGCAGTGGCAAGCCTGGTGCAGCACTTTCAGGATGGCGACGGCATCGACAAATTCGCTGCCCGGCGCCGCTTCGTACCACCAGCGCTCATATTTCACGACAGGCAAGGCGGCCACCAGCAAGGCGCCCACCAGGGTGATCATCCAGCTCAGGTATATCCACACGAGGAACAGCGGCAAGGCGGCCAGCGCGCCGTAGATGCGCGAATATGTGGGGAATTCCTGGATGAATTCGCCGAAGCCCCGCTTGGCCACCTCGAACGCCAACGCCGCCAGCAAACCGCCCCAGGCCGCGTCACGCCAGTCCACGTCGCGGTTCGGCACGGCGATGTAGAGCAGGGTAAACGCCAGCATGGTCAGGCCGATCGACACCAGCGTATAAAACACGGCGCCGATGAAAGGCACGGCGCCCACCACGCCGCTGGTGGCCATGAAGAGGCGCGACGTCACCGTCAGCGACACGCCCACCAGCAGCGGTCCCAGGGTGACGATGGCCCAGTAAACCAGTAGACGCTTGGTCCAGCGGCGCTCCTGGCGCACGCGCCAGATCCGGTTGAAGACGCGCTCGATCAAGCCCATCATGCCTATCGACGTGACGATCAGGGCGCCCGCGCCGATGGCCGACAGGCGCGTGGCCTTCGATGCAAACGTAGTCAGATAATCGAGGATGGTGTTCGATATCCCCTTGGGCATCACGCTTTGCACGAAATAATCTTCCAGCGCGTGGCGGAAGGTATTAAACAGGGGGAAGGTGGTGAAGATCGCCAGGGCCAGGGTGAGCAGCGGCACCAGTGCGAACACGGTGGCAAACGTCAGGCTGCCGGCCACTTGCGGCAAGCTTTCCTCGCGCACGCGGCGGCGCGCAAACTGCAGCAGGTCGCGCGTTTCGGACCACGTCAGGCCGCGCACAATGTCGGCACCGATGTGCAGGGTGCGCCACAGGTATTGAAAGAACGGGAATATATATTTTGAAAACATGTGCAAAATCAGAACGGCGCCATGACAGCAGTCGTATCAGGCTGTAAAGCGCCCTATAATACCAATGATGAAGCCAACCAATCTGATTATTCTCGTATTGTTTTATTCACGCCATGGCGCCACGCGCCAGTTGGCCGAGCTGATAGCCCAGGGAGTGGAAAGCGTGCCTGGCTGCGATGCGCGCCTGCGCACCGTGCCCGCCGTCTCGACGGTGGCCGAAGCGACAGCGCCCGAGGTGCCGCCTGATGGCGCTCCATATGTGGAACTGGACGACTTGCAGGAATGCGCGGGCCTGGCCCTGGGCTCGCCCACGCGCTTCGGCAACATGGCCGCCGCCATGAAGTACTTCTGGGATGGCACGGCCAGCGACTGGCTGGCCGGCAGCCTGTCCGGCAAGCCCGCCTGCGTGTTCACGTCCACGGGCAGCCTGCACGGCGGCCAGGAATCGACCCTGCTGTCGATGATGATCCCCCTTTTCCACCATGGCATGCTGGTCATGGGCCTGCCCTACACGCATCCCGAACTGATGACGACGTCCACGGGCGGCTCGCCGTATGGCGCCACGCACTGGTCGGGCATCGACGGCGACAAGGCGCTCAGCGACGATGAAAAGCGGTTGGCCATCGCCTTGGGCCGGCGCCTGGCGGAAAACGCCGCGAAACTGGCAGGCGCATGATGCACGGCGTACTGCACAAGTATTTTCACTGGGGCGCCATCGCCAGCCTCGTCATGCTGATCGTCTGGTGCTTGCTGTGGGAAACCGTCGTCGCGCCGCTGCAGCCGGGCGGCTCCTGGGTCGTCCTGAAGGCCGCGCCCCTGCTCATTCCCCTGTACGGCGTCATCAAGCGCGACGTCTACACCCTGCAATGGTCGTCGATGGTGATCCTGCTGTACTTCACGGAAGGCGTGGTGCGCGGCTACAGCGACACGAACGCCACCTCGGCCCTGATGGCCTGGGGCGAAGCGGTCATCGTCTGCATCTATTTTGTCTGCGCCGTGCTGTATCTGCGTCCGTATAAAAAAGCGGCCAAGCGCATGGCCAAAGAGCTGCTGGAAAAAGTGAATAAAGTGAGCATCAAGAAATGACTGACCAAACAGATTTCCTCGCCGCCTGCCGCGACCTGCTGGGCGACACTTATGTACTCACCAACGACGCCGACACGGCGCCCTTCCTCACCGACTGGCGCGACCGGTTTACGGGCAAGGCCCTGGCCGTGCTGCGCCCCGCCACGGTGGAACAGGTGGCGGGCGTGCTGCGCGCCTGCGCGCAATGGCAGGTGCCCGTCGTGCCACAGGGCGGCAACACAGGCCTGGTGCTGGGCAGCATTCCCGACGACGCCGGCACGGCCGTCGTGCTGTCGCTGGCGCGCCTGAACAGCATCCGCGCGCTCGATCCCGTCAACCGCACCATCACGGTGGATGCGGGCTGCATTTTGCAAACCATCCAGGAAGCGGCCAGCGCCGCCGGCTGTCTGTTCCCCCTGTCGCTGGCGGCCGAAGGCAGTTGCACCATCGGGGGAAATTTGGCGACGAACGCGGGCGGCACGGCCGTGCTGCGCTACGGAAATACGCGCGAGCTGTGCCTGGGCCTGGAAGTGGTCACGCCGCAGGGCGAGATCTGGAGCGGCTTGCGCGGCCTGCGCAAGGACAATACGGGCTACGATTTGCGCGACCTGTACATCGGCGCCGAGGGTACCCTCGGCGTCATCACGGGCGCGGTCATGAAACTGTATCCGCAGCCGAAAGCCTGCATCACGGCGCTGGCCGCCATGCCTTCGCCCGCCCACGCGCTGCGCCTGCTCTCGCTGATGCAGGACCATTGCGGCGCCAGCCTGACCGGCTTTGAATTGATGTCGCAGTATTGTCTGCAACTGGTGGCGGAACAGTTCCCGCAACTGCCACGGCCTTTCGCGGAGCAGCATGGCCAATATGTGCTGCTGGAATTATCGAGCAGCCAGTCCGAGGCGCACGCCGTGGAATTGCTGGAAGCAAGCATCGGCGCGGCACTCGAAGACGAGTTGATAGCCGACGCCGTCGTCGCCAGTTCCGTGGCGCAGTCCGAGGGACTATGGCAGCTGCGCGAACACATCCCGCTGGCGCAGGCGCAGGCGGGCAAGAACATCAAGCACGATATCTCGCTGCCGATTTCCTGCATCGCCGATTTCATCAGCGTCACGGATGCGGCCCTGGCAACGGCATTCCCCGGCTGCCAGCTCGTGTGCTTCGGCCACCTGGGCGACGGCAACCTGCACTACAACGTGGCGCCGCCTGCCGGCATGACGGACCGCGATTTCCTGGCCAACCAGGATGCGATCAACCGCATCGTGCATGACCAGGTCCACGGCTTCGGTGGCTCGATATCGGCCGAACACGGCATCGGCGCGCTAAAGAAAGACGACCTGGCCCGCTACAAGTCGCCGCTGGAACTGCAGCTGATGCGCGCTGTCAAACAGGCGCTGGACCCGCAGAACATCATGAATCCGGGGAAGATATTGTGACATCGCCGTCCCTCCTGCTATGTGCCATGGCCTTGCTGGCCGGTTCCGCCACTGCGCAGGACGTCTACAAATGCGTGCAGGATGGCCAGACCAGCTACAGCGCCACGCCCTGCACGGGCGGGCAGCTGCAGATACTGGAAGTTCCCTCGCCGCCGCCCGCCGTCGACAAGGGCGCGGCCACGCGCCAGGAACGGGTGGCCAGCCAGATGGAAGCGGCGCGCAAGCAGCGCGAGAAGCTCGAAGACCAGGCCCGTGAACGGGCCGCAAAACAGCTGGAGGCGCGCGACAAGCATTGCGCGCAGCTGCGCCTGGAGCAGAAATGGGCGGCACAGGACGCCGTCGGCGCGGGCGATAAAACCCGCGACGCGGCGCAACTGAAAGCGCGGCGCGCCGGCGAACGCCTGGCCGTCGAATGCCTGAATTGAGTGCGCAGGTGGAAAGCCCGGCAACGACGCGCCTGCTGTCACGCTGGCTGCTGCTGGGCGAGTGGCGCGCGCATCCCGTGCGCGCCTTCGTCGCCATCCTCGCCATCGCCATCGGCGTGTCGCTGGGTTTTGCCATTCATCTGATCAACGCGGCCGCCTTCAATGAATTTTCCACGGCCGTCAAAAGCCTGTCCGGCCAGGCCGACGTCCAGGTGGCCGGGCGCGAAGCGCTGTACGACGAAAGCATCTACCCGCAGCTGGCGCAGCGCGACGGCGTGGCCGTGGCCTCGCCCGTGCTGGAGCTGCAGGCCACGGTGGCCGGCAAGAAGGACGGCGGCCCGCTGCACATCCTGGCGCTCGACGTCTTCCGTGCCGGCTTCATCTCGCCCGACCTGATCGGCGCGCCCACCGAAGGCCAGCCTTTCGACACCCTGGCCGACGACGCCGTCTTTCTATCTCCCGCCGCCTTGCGCTGGCTGGCCGTGGCCGAAGGCGGCCAGGTCGCCCTGCAATCGGGCACGGGCACGGTGTCCCTGCGCGTGGCAGGTTCACTGCAACGGGCACGCGCCGGCCAGCGCATCGCCGTGATGGATATCGGCGCGGCGCAGTGGCGCTTCAACAAGCTGGGCAAGCTGTCGCGCATCGACTTGAAACTGCGCCAGGGCGTGAACCGCGATGCCTTCCAGGCGGACCTGACTCGCGCACTGGAAGCGCAGTATCCGGGGCGTTTCCAGGTGGGCCAGCCCAATGATGAAAACCAGAATAGCCGCAACAATAACCTGAGCCGCGCCTACCGCGTCAATCTGACGGTGCTGGCCCTCGTCGCCCTGTTTACGGGCGCCTTTTTGGTCTTTTCCACGCAGGCCCTGTCCGTCATCCGCCGCCGCGGCCAGTTCGCGCTGCTGCGCGTGCTGGGCATGGAGCGGGGCCAGTTGCTGCGCCAGGTGCTGCTGGAAGGCGCCAGCCTCGGCGTCGTCGGCGCCGCGCTGGGCATCGCTGGCGGCTACGCCATGGCGGCCGTGGCCCTGCGCTTTTTCGGCGGCGATCTGGGCGCCGGCTATTTCGCGGGCGTGCAGCCGCAGGTGCAGTTCACGCCCGTCGCCGCCTTTGTCTATTTCGCGCTGGGTCTCGGCGTCGCCTTGCTGGGCTGCGCCGCGCCCGCGCTGGAAGCGGCCCGCGCCGCCCCCGCCATCGCACTGAAATCGGGCAGCGAGGAAGTCGTGACGACGCGCCTGGCAAAAACCTGGCCGGCGCTGGCTTGTTTGCTGCTGGCCGGCGCCCTGACGTTCCTGCCTCCCGTGTTCGAACTGCCCCTGTTCGGCTATCTGTCCATCGCGCTGCTGCTGATCGGCGCCATCGCCCTGATGCCGCAGCTGGCCGCCGTCGTCTTCCGTTTCCTGCAACGCGCCTGGCTGCGCACGGAAACGAGCAAACATGCGCCCGTGCGCAGCCTGACCCTGGCCCGCCTGGCGAACGCCTCGGGCCAGGCCGGCATCGCCCTCGGCGGCGTGCTGTCGAGCTTTAGCCTGATGGTGGCGATGGCCATCATGGTGTCGAGTTTCCGCGTCTCCGTCGACGACTGGCTGCTGCAGATCTTGCCCGCCGACGTGTATGCGCGCACGGCCGCCAGCGGCGGCACGGCAGGCTTGAACCCGCGCGAACAGGCCAGCATCACCGCCTTGCCCGAGGTGGCCAGGGTGGATTTCCAGCGCGTGCGTTCGCTGTCGCTGGCGCCCGACCGCCCGAACGTGGCGCTGCTGGCGCGTCCCATCAATTTGCAAGACCCGGGCAAGAGCATGGTGCTGGTGGCCGACACCCTGCCCGTGCCCAATGGCGCAAAACCCGTGTGGCTGTCCGAAGCGGCGGCCGACCTGTACAACGTCAAACCTGGCCAGCAGATCGCCCTGCCGCTGGCGGGCGGCTTGCACCAGTTCTTTGTTGCCGGCATCTGGCGCGACTATGCGCGCTCGTCCGGCGCCATCCAGATGCCGCTCGGCGATTACCGCGCCCTGACCGGCGACAATGACGTGAGCGATGCGGCCCTGTGGCTGGCCAAGGACGCCACGGGCGACGCGCTGCAACAGCGCCTGAAAGCGCTGCCGTTCGGCGCCAGCCTGGAAGTGTCGAACCCGTCGGCCATCCGCGCCCTGAGCCTGCAGATTTTCGACCGCAGCTTCGCCGTCACGTATCTGCTGGAAGCCATCGCCATCGTCATCGGCCTGTTCGGCGTGGCCGCCACGTTTTCCGCGCAAACCCTGGCGCGCGCGCGCGAATTCGGCATGCTGCGCCATGTGGGCGTGACGCGCGGGCAGATCTTATCCATCCTGGCGCTCGAAGGCGGCGCGCTGACGGCGCTGGGCATCGCCACCGGTTTTGTCCTGGGCCTGTTGATCAGCTTGGTGCTCGTCTTCATCGTCAACCCGCAATCGTTCCACTGGACCATGCAGCTGCACCTGCCCTGGCCCTTGATCGCCACCGTGGCCAGCGCCCTGCTGACGGCAGCCGCCGCCACGGCGCTGATCGCGGGCCGCCAGGCGCTGTCCGCTGGCCCCATCCGCGCCGTCAGGGAGGACTGGTAATGCGCCATATCGCCATCTTGTTACTTGCGCTGGCCCTGCCTGCGCTGGCCGCGGCACCCGCCTTCGCTCCCGTCACGCCGCTGCCGGCCGGCCAGACCCTGCGCCTGCCACACGACTTCGGCGCCCATCCCGCCTATAAAACGGAATGGTGGTATGCCACGGGCTGGGTAAAAACCGCCGGCGGCGAGCAGCTGGGCTACCAGGTCACCTTCTTTCGCAGCGCCACGGCCACCGACGCGGATAACCCCAGCGCGTTTGCACCGAAGCAGCTGATCATCGGCCACGCGGCCCTGTCCGACCCGAAAGTGGGCAAGCTGCTGCACGACGAGAAAAGCGCGCGCGAAGGCTTCGGCCTGGCCTACGCCAAGGTGGGCGACACGGACGTGAAGCTCGACGACTGGCGCATGCGGCGGCAGGCAGACGGTACTTACCAGGTCAGCCTGACCGCGCGCGAATTCAACTTGCAGCTGACCCTCTCCCCCACCCAGCCCGTGCTGCTGCAGGGCGAAGGCGGTTACTCGCGCAAGGGCGCGCGGCCCGCGCAATCGAGTTACTACTACAGCGAGCCGCAGCTGCGCACGACGGGCACGATCACGCGCGCGGGCGGCAAGCCGGAAGCCGTGACGGGCACCACCTGGCTCGATCACGAGTGGTCGAGCCAGGTGCTCGATGCGGACGCCAGCGGCTGGAACTGGATAGGCGCCAACCTCGATGACGGCGGCGCCCTGATGGCCTTCCAGATCCGCAGCAAGACAGGTGCTAAACTATGGGCGCACGCGACATGGCGCGATGCGTCCGGTAAGATGACGCAGTTCGCGCCCGGCGACGTCGATTTCACGCCCACGCAGCTGTGGCGCTCGCCCCGCACGCAAGCTGAATACCCGGTCGCCACCGAGATCCGCACTGGCGCCACGCGCTGGCACATCAAGCCGCTGCAGCCGGACCAGGAACTCGATTCGCGCCGCTCGACGGGGGCCGTGTACTGGGAAGGCGCCGTGACGGTGGAGCGCGACGGCCAGCCGGTGGGCCGCGCCTACCTGGAGATGACGGGCTACGTCCAGCCGATGAAGTTATAAGCACTACCGAATATGTAAATCAAAGCGAAAAACAATGACAACCAGCACAGAAACAGGCAGCACGAGTTCAACAACCGCCGCAAGCACCGCACCCACGCCCGACACCGGCACCAGCCGCGAACTGAAAAAAGGCAGCCTGGCCGCCTTCAAGGGCTTGATGCCTTTCCTGACGCCGTACCGCAAGCAGTTCTTCCTGGCCGGTATCGCGCTGGTGGTGGCCGCCGCCTCGACCCTGGCCATCCCTGCCGCCTTCAAGCAGATGATAGACCTCGGTTTCGGCGGCGCGGCCGGTTCAAGCAGCATCCAGCACGTCGACCTGGTCTTCCTCGCCCTGTTCGGCGTGGCGTCCATCCTGGCGCTGGCCACGGCGGCGCGCTTCTATACGGTGTCGTGGCTGGGCGAACGGGTCACGGCCGACATCCGCAGCGCCGTGTACCGCCACGTCGTCACGCAAAGCCCCGCCTTCTTTGAAACGACGCAGACGGGCGAAGTCCTGTCGCGCATCACCACCGACACGACCTTGATCCAGGCCGTCGTCGGCACCAGCATCTCGATGGCGCTGCGCAATGTGCTGCTGTTCCTCGGCGGCCTGGTGATGCTGTTCGTCACCAGCGCCAAGCTGGCCGGCATCATCATCGGCTTGCTGATCCTCGTCGTCGTGCCCATCATCGTGTTTGGTCGCCGTGTGCGCAAGCTGTCGCGCGATTCGCAAGACCGCATCGCCGACGCGTCGGCCATGGCCGGTGAAATCCTCAACGCCATGCCCACCGTGCAGGCATTCACGCACGAGAAAATCGAATCGAAGCGCTTCGGCGAATCCGTCGAAGGCGCTTTCATGACGGCCATGCGCCGCATCCGCGCCCGCGCCCTGCTCACCATGATCGCCATCCTGCTCGTCTTCGGCACCATCGTGTTCGTGCTGTGGCTCGGTGCGCGCGCCGTGCTGGAAGGCTCGATGACGGGCGGAGATTTGGGCCAGTTCATCCTGTACGCGTCCATCGTGGCCGGCGCCATCGGCGCCCTGTCCGAGGTGATGGGCGAAGCCCAGCGCGCGGCCGGCGCCACCGAGCGCCTGCTGGAACTGATGGCCGTCAAATCGGAAATCGAATCCCCGGCCACGCCGCTGCCGCTGCCCGCGCGCGCCGCCACCGGCGCCGCGCTGTCGCTCGACGACGTGATGTTCTCGTACCCGTCGCGTCCCGATACACACGCACTCGATCACGTCAGCCTCGACATCCGCGCCGGCGAAACGGTAGCCGTCGTCGGCCCTTCCGGCGCCGGCAAGACCACGCTGTTCCAGCTGTTCCTGCGCTTTTATGACCCGCAAAGCGGCAGCATCCGCCTCGATGGCGTCGATATCAAGCAGCTGGACCTGCACACCCTGCGCGACGCCATCGGCATCGTGCCGCAAGATACCGTGATCTTCTCGGCCGACGCCATGGAAAACATCCGCTATGGCCGCGCCGGCGCCAGTGACGCGGAAGTCATCGCGGCCGCCAAAATGGCGGCCGCCCACGAATTCATCGAGCGTCTGCCGAACGGCTATAAATCCTTCCTCGGCGAACGGGGCGTGCGCCTGTCCGGCGGCCAGCGCCAGCGTATCGCCATCGCCCGCGCCCTGCTGAAAAACCCGCCGCTGCTGCTGCTCGACGAAGCGACCAGCGCGCTGGACGCGGAATCGGAACGCCTGGTGCAAAAGGCGCTGGAAGCGGCCATGGTCGGCCGCACCACGGTCATCATCGCCCACCGCCTGGCCACCGTTCAGCGGGCCGACCGCATCATCGTCATGGAGGACGGCAAGATCGTCGAGACGGGCACGCACGCGTCGCTCGTCGCAATGAAAGGCATTTACGCCAACTTAGCTGCCCTGCAATTCCATCACGTACAAGTCAATTAAACAGAACCATCATGAATGCACTTTTCCACGCCAACCTGGGCATCACCGATTTCTGGACCTTTTTGCTGGGGACCATCTTCATCGTCATCCTGCCCGGTCCCAATTCCATGTATGTGCTGTCGGTCGCGGCCCAGCGCGGCGTGCGGCCCGCCTACCAGGGCGCTTTCGGCATCTTCGCCGGCGACCTGATATTGATGGTGCTGTCGGCCTGCGGCGTGGCCTCCCTGCTGAAAGCCAGCCCGGCCCTGTTCTACGTCGTGAAATACATAGGCGCGGCCTACCTGGGCTGGATCGGCCTGCAAATGCTGATCGGCTGCTGGCGCAAGCTGCGCGCGCCCGCGCCAGCCGACGGTGAAACGCCTGCCGCGCCAGCGCCCGTGAAAGAAAGCGATCCATTCCGCAAGGCCCTGATCATCAGCCTGATGAACCCGAAAGCCATTTTGTTCTTCATCTCGTTCTTCATCCAGTTCGTCGACCCGGCCTTCCCGAATCCCGTGCTGTCCTTCGTCGGCCTGGGCCTGATCTGCCAGGTGATCAGCTTTACCTACCTGACGGCCATCATCTTTGTCGGCGCTCGCCTGGCCGACACCTTCCGCCGCCGTCGCCGCCTGTCGGCCGGCATGGGTGGCGGCGTGGGCGCCATGTTCATTGGCTTTGGCGCGAAACTGGCCACGGCCACCTTGTAAGGAATGCACCGTGAACGAGCTTGAACTGCGCCAGCGCTGCCATACCGTCCTGCCCGGCCACCGCCAGCCAACGCCAGCGGCCACCTTTGCGGCCATGGCCGCCTGGTGCGACGCCAACGCTGTTGCGCACGACACCTATGGCGAAGGCGCGCTGATCGAACAGTTCGAGAACAAGATCGCCAGCCTGCTCGGTTACGAGGCGGCCGTGTTCTGCATCACGGGTACCATGACGCAGGTGACGGCCCTGCGCCTGGCTTGCCAGGACCGGGGCTCGCGCCTGGTGGCGCTGCACCCGACCTCGCACATCCTGCGCCACGAGCGCGGCAACCACGAATTGCTCGACCACTTCAAGGGTCTGATACTGGGCGACCCGCACCGCCCGTGGGCGGTGGACGACCTGCGCGCCGTGCCCGATGCCCTGGGCGCCGCGCAGGTCGAACTGCCGATGCGCGAAATCGGCGGCCAGTGCCCGTCGTGGGAAGCATTGAACGACATCAAGCGGCACTGCCGCGACCACAACATCCATTTGCACATGGATGGCGCGCGCCTGTGGGAAGCGCAAGCGGGTTTTGGCCAGTCCCTGCCCGCCATCTGCGACGGTTTCGATTCCGTCTACGTGTCGCTGTACAAGGGCATCGGCGGCCTCGGCGGCGCCGTGCTGGCCGGCAGCCGCCCGTTTGTCGAACGGGCGCGCGAGTGGTTCCGCCGCCAGGGTGGCAATATCGTCCACCGTACGCCCTACGTGGTGGCTGCCGCCATGCAGTTCGACGCGCGCCTCGCCGCCATGCCGCAGTATTTTGCGCGCACGCAGTGGCTGTACGCGCTGTTGCGCGATTTTCCATCGATTGCCGTAAATCCCGCCGCCCCGCAAGCCAACATGCTGCACCTGCACCTGCCCGTTTCGCGCGAGCGGGCCATCGCCATCCGCAACCAGGTGGCCGAAGACCACGGCATCTGGCTGTTCGGCCGCGCCAGCCACGCAGCCCTGCCCGGCCACAGCGTGGTGGAATGGTATGTAGGGGATAACTTGCTGGACCTGCCCGACGACACCGTGCGGCTGGCCTTGACGTTGCTGGATCATGGTCTGCGCATCAAGGAATAACCGTCGCAGGTTAGGTAGGTCGGCTTAGCGCGTAGCGCGTAAGCCGACAACTTCCGAAAACCCATGAAAAGCCGGGGTCAGACCCGAAGGGTCTGACCCCATGCACCACCCCAAAAAAAAGCGCCCGAAGGCGCTTTTTTCATTTCATGGCGGCCGGGTCGGCCGCCACTACCTGCTTAGAACTTGTAGTTGTAAGCGAGACCGATCAACTGCATGCGGGTCTTGAACAGGCCCTTGGTGGTTTCACCGTTGCCGGTGCAGCCAGGGGTCACCGGCGAGCAGTCATTCTTGTAATTGACGTTGGCATCCTTGAAGTCGATGAAGCTGTAAGCCAGATCGAGCGAGGAATTGGCGTTCAGCTTCCAGTTCGCGCCGATCGAGTACTGCATGCGGTCGCTGTCCGGCAGCGCTGGATGACGCAGCTCGGCGCTGCGCACTGGCGCCTGGTCATGCGCGATACCGGCGCGCAGCAGCAGGTTTTCGCTGTACTTGTAGTTGGTGCCCAGCGAGACACGGTAGGTGTTCTTCCACTGCTGGCGGATGCGCTCCGCGCCTTCGGCCGTCGGCGGGAACTGGATGTCCAGGTTCTGCAGGCGCGAAGTGCGGGTCCAGGTAACGTCGCCCATCAAGGCCCAACGGTCATCCATCTGATGGAAGGCGTTGATCGACAGGGTTTCCGGCGTGCGCACTTCCACCAGCGCCTTGGAATTGACCTTGTTCGATGCCTTGGCGATGAAGGCATTCACGGCGGCGTTGTCCGACACTTGCGAGAAGTCCCAGATCGTGTCGCCTTTCAGCTTGTGCGAAATCGACGAACGGTAGGAAATACCGAAACGCGTGCCTTCATTCATCTGGTACAGGTAGCCCAGGTTGAAGCCGAAGCCCCAGTCGTCGCCATCCATCGATGCGTGGCCATCCTTGGCGCCCTTCAGCGCGGCGCCGGCTGCCTGCGCGGCGGCCAGGCCCTGTGTCTTGGCGATATTGGCCAGGAAGGCTTGCGACGCGGCTGGCGCGTGCTGGGCCAGGAAGGCCACGGAACCCGGCACGTCGACCGCCTGGCCCAGTTCCGCCTTCATGTGTTCGGCGGTGACGCCGAAACCGAAGGAATGGTGTTCATTGACCTTGAAGGAAACGGAAGGATTCAGGGCGATCGCTTCGAGCTTGATGTTGGTGATCGCATAGCGGCCACTCCAGTCATTGCCGTAATCGAGCTTGGCGCCGTACGGCACGAACAAGCCCATGCCGACGGTCCATTGCTCATTGAGCTTCTTGCTCGCATACAGGGCTGGCGCGAAGACGGCGTCCGGCGCATAGTCCTTGGTCGTGCCGCCCGGCGTGCGGCCGGTGAAAGTCTTCGAACCCGTGTCCTGGTAGGTCGAATGCGGTACCACCAGGGTGCCGCCGCCCAGGAATTGCGTGCCTTCCAGGCGCGACATGCCGGCCGGGTTGTAGAAAATGGTCGAAGCGTCGGCCGCTTCGGCGCCACTGGCATCGGCCGAGCCCTGGGCGGAAACGCTTTGCGAGCCAAAACGGTAGCCCGATGCTTGTGCGGTGGAGGAGATGCCGGCGAACGCGGCAACGATCAGGAGGGGCAGATATTTATGTTTCAAGTTAGTCTCTCTTTATTATATGAAGGTCTTCGGCACACTGTCGCGGGCATCTCAAGCCGCCCCGTCTTGCACTTTTCTTGCCGCCGTGAACTCCAATTCACTGACGGCATGAGCGAAGCATATAATATTTTTTAGAAAAAAGCGAACGTTCGCTCTTTTTATGAAACAGCGTTGTTTTCCACGCCAATCACGGCGTTCTACAGGGCCAGCACCGGGGCTGGAAGCGGTATCAGAAAGCGCTGCTGCATCAGCGCCAGCATCTGTTCGGCGGGCACGGGGCGCGAGATGAAATAGCCCTGCACTTCGTTGCATTGCAGCGTGCGCAAGATGTCGAGCTGCTCGCGCGTCTCCACCCCTTCGGCCACCACGCTCATGCCCAGCGCGTGCGCCATCGACAGGATGGCGCGCACGAAGACCTCGCCCTGCTCCGAGCGGCCCAGCTCCATCGTGAAGGCGCGGTCGATCTTCAAGCCATCCATGGCGAACTTCTGCAGCTGCGACAGCGACGAGTATCCTGTGCCGAAATCGTCGACCAGCAGGCGCACGCCCAGCGCGCGGATGGCCGACAGCTGCTCCACGGCGCGGTTCTGTTCATCCATCATGGCCGATTCCGTGATTTCCACCTCGATCAGGCGCGCATCGATGCGATGCCGCGCCAGCGCCGATGCCAGCACCTGGTGCACGTCGCCGCGGCCGAACTGGCGCGCCGACACGTTGATCGACACGGGCACCAGTTCCAGCCCGCTCGCCTGCCAGCGCGCCATCTGCAGGCACACCTTTTCGATGACGACTTCGCCCAGCTGCGAAATCAGGCCGCTGCTCTCGGCTACGGGAATGAATTCCAGCGGCGGCACCATGCCGTGCTGCGGATGATGCCAGCGCACGAGCGCCTCCATGCTGCACAGCTGCCCGCTCATGGCGTCGACCCGCGGCTGGTAGACGACGAGGAACTGGTCCAGCTCCAGCGCCGCCACCAGGCTTTGCTCGAGTTCGCGGCGGCTGCGGATGGTTTCGAACAGTTCGGGCTGGAAGAAGCGGTGATGGCCCTTGCCCGCCACTTTGACGGCATACATGGCGATGTCGGCGTTCTTCAGCAGCACGTCCGTTTCGGCGCCATCGCGCGGATACAGGCTGATGCCGATCGAGGCGCCCATCTTGTGGCGCTCGCTGCCCAGGTAGAACGGTTCGTCGAAGGCAATGGCGATGCGCTGCGCCACCTGTTCGGCGCGGCTGTCGTCTTCCACGGGGTCGAGCACGACGACGAATTCGTCGCCGCCCAGACGCACCACGTGGTCGCCCGGCCGCAGCACGGCCTTCAGGCGCAAGGAGGCGGCGCGCAGCACTTTATCTCCCTCGGCGTGGCCCTGCGTATCGTTGATATCCTTGAAGCCGTCCAGATCGATGAACAGCAGCGCCAGCATATGCCGCGCGATGGCGGCGCGGCCCAGGGCGCCGGGCAGGAATTGCTGCAGCCAGTAGCGGTTGGGCAAGCCCGTCAAGCCATCCTCGTTGGCCAGGCGGCGCAAGTCGCGCTCGTGCTCCTTGGCCGTGCTGATGTCTTGCAGGGTGACGGCCAGGCGGTCGCCGCTGCGCACCACGCGCCGGCGTATCCAGCGCAGCTTGAACGGGTTGCCCTCCGGCAGTTCGATCTCTTCCTCGGAAAAACCGGAGACCATGGCGGCCCGGTAATTATGGATCAGGTCGCGGAAATACGGCTCGTGGGCGCGCGACTGCAGGCGCATGCCCAGCAATTGTTCGCGCCGCACGCCAAAATAGCCGGCGCCCGGCTCGTTGCAATCGACCATCTCGAAATCGAGGATGCTGCCGTCCGCGCCGCGCAGGGCGGCAATGATATAAAAGCCGTCGCTCGTGCCTTCGGTGGCCATGCGGTAGGCATTGCGCACGCCCTCGGACTGGTGGTGGCGCCACGCCAGGCGCAGCGACAACATGGTGGCGATGGCGGTAAAGGCCAGCAGCAGCATGGTGACGGCCAGGGCGATGCCGATATAGATCGTGCGCGTTTCCTCGTAGGGGTGCAGCATTTCGCCGTCCGACAGTCCGACCACGGCCGTAAACGGATAGGCTTTCAACGCCTGCCAGCCCACGTAGCGGCTTTGCTTGTCGGAAAAAGCGATCCTGCCGCCCGAATGCAGGGCGCCGCTCTCCGTTTCCAGGAAGCTGGTGTCGAGGAATGGCGTGCCCTGGGCGCTTTGGGCCGGCAGCACGCGCGAGCCGAGGCGCGTGCTGAACAGCTCGCCCTCTTCGCCCACCATGGCGGACATGCCGAACTTGCCGAAACTGACGCTGTTATAGAATTCGGAAAAATAGCTGGAATGAATCGAGATCAGCAGCACGCCGTCGAAATTGCCATCTTCATCTTCCAGCCGGCGCGTGAAATGCACGAGGCTTTCGTCGGCGCCGGGCACCGTGGCAGCATCGTCCGCATTGGCCGCATTCGCCCGCCCCAGCGCGATGCGCAGCGCGCTGGAATTGCTGCGCCAGTGGCGCAGCAGGAAATCGCTGCGCTCGTTGACCCGCAGGCGCTGCAGCGGCGCCGTGGCCGTCACGGGCTGGCCCTTGCGGTCGAGGATGGCGACGATGGCAAATTGCGGCAAGGCATACATGCCCTGCGTCTTCAATTGATCGAGACGCAGCTGGCCGCGCGAATTTTCCCATTCATACTTGAGCTGCAAGGTCAGCTGGTCCATCTGCTCCAGGGTGCGCAGCAGATACTGGCCATACGCTTTCGACAGCGAAGACACGCTGTCGAGCGCCTGCTGCTGCGCCACCTTTTTTTCCGCCTCCAGCTGCAGCAAGGTGGCCGTCCACAGCACGGCGCACAGGACCAGCCCCAGCAAGGGCCAGGCGAGGATCAGGCGCAAGTTGGCCTTGAGAAAATCGCCCCTGCTCATCTCCACCATGGCGCCGTTATTATTATTTACAAATTGTCGCAAGAACATGGTGCAGCGTCTGCCGTTTCTGTGTATTTCTTTAAGGACACACAAATTACCACAGAGTCATGTTTGCAGGTAAGACAGCAGCGTAATTATGTGTGCGGGCCGCAGACCGCCTGTCGCGCCTGCGTTACAATCACCATCCTTACCGTTGGAGAAATACATGCAGCAATATCAAGATTTGATCAAGACCGTGCTCGAAACGGGCAGCTGGCAAGACAATCGCACGGGCATCCGCACCCTGAGCGTGCCGGGCGCCATGATGCGTTTCGACTTGGCCAACGGCAATTTCCCTGCCGTGACGACCAAGAAACTGGCTTTCAAATCCGTGATCGGCGAATTGTGCGCCTTCCTGCGCGCCTCGCGCAACGCGGCCGAGTTCCGCGCGCTAGGCTGCAAGGTCTGGGACCAGAACGCCAATGAAAATGCGCAATGGCTGGCCAACCCCTATCGCGAAGGCGAGGATGACCTGGGCCCCGTCTACGGCGTGCAGTGGCGCCAATGGCCCGCATATAAACTGCTGGATGCGGCCAAACCGGATCAAATCGCCGACGCGCAAGCGAACGGTTTTACGCTGGTCGCTCCCATCGTCGAAGGCGGCGTGCAAAAAGTGCTGCTGTACAAGGCTGTCGACCAGTTGCGCGAGTGCCTCGATACCATCATGACGAACCCGGGCAGCCGGCGCATCCTGTTCCACGGCTGGAACCCGGCCGTGCTGGACGCCGTCGCCCTGCCCGCCTGCCACTTGCTGTACCAGTTCATCCCGAACGCCAGCACGCGCGAAATCTCGCTGTGCTTATATGTGCGCAGCAACGACATCGGCCTGGGCACGCCGTTCAACATCGCCGAAGGCGCAGCCCTGCTGCACCTGGTGGCGCGCCTGACGGGCTACACGCCGCGCTGGTTCACGTATTTCATCGGCGACGCGCACATCTATGAAAACCACCTCGACATGGTGGAAGAGCAACTCAAACGCACGCCCTTCCCGGCGCCCAGGTTTGTCATTTCCGAGCGCGTGCCCGACTATGCGAAAACGGGCAAGTACGAGCCGGAATGGCTGGAAAAGATCGAACCGTCCGACTTCTCGCTGGACGGCTATGAACACCACGCGCCGATCAAGGCGGCGATGGCCGTCTGATGGCGGCCGCACCGCTGGCAGCCCTGCACCGCAAGCTATTTGACGAAACGGACGGCAGCAAGTTCGCACGGCTGAAAGAACGGCTGCTGAAAAAGCATGCCGCGGACGAGCGGCTGGCCGTGCTCGATATCCTGATGGCGTATGCGCGCGATGGGCAACTGCTGCACTGGCGCACCTTTTTAATGAGCGATATCGTGCATCTGGTGGAAGGCAGTCAACATGCGGCCTTTTTCTCTTGGGCACTGGAGCAGCCCACACTGGCGTACTGGGGCGTGGATGGCTTGCTGAAAAGTACAGGCGTGGACGCGTATGCGCCCTTGGTGGCTCTGGCAGCGTCGAGCGCCACCAGCCTGGAAGTGCGCGCCAAGGCGATCAAAAGCCTGGCCATGTTCAGCCGCCAGCCGTTTGACCAGGGTTTGCCGTCCGATCCCGGCCACTGGAAGACAGAGCAGTTGCGACTAGGCGCCGTACTGGCCTGGCAAGCGGACGGCTACCCTGACGGCGCAGGCTACAAGGCGCCCCCCACGCATTACACGCTGACCCAGCCGCTTTCGCGCCTGGAAATGGCAGCCACTTTCCTGGAACGAAAACTGGCGCTGCAGCGCCAGCGCAAACAGGACCTGGCGCAACCGTCGAACTGGCTGACGGTCGCCAGCGCCGAGGACATGGCCGAGATCGACGCGCACTGGGTATTGCCAGAGATATATCGCCGCTTCCTGGAATGGTATTCGCCGCTGCGCGTGCATGTCGACGGCAAGCGCTTCCCGCAGGGCCTGCATCTGTACGGCGCGGCCGAGCTGGTGAAGGCCCAGCACGGTTACTCCGTCCATGCCGTGCACCATCACCAAATCGCGGCCTGGGCACAGAAGCTGGTGGTGATTGCCGATGCGGGCGGCGACCCGTACTGCGTGCACCTGGACGAAAGAAGCATCGACGGCGACTTGCCCGTGTACCGCGCCGAACATGGCACTGGCGAGTGGCGCTTTGAGCTCCATACGGACGATTTCATCGACTTCCTGCACCAGATCGCGCTGGCGGCCTAGCCCGGTTCGCCTCCCTGCCCGCCCGGGCCGGGTCCGCCTGGCCCGCGTCCGCCTGGCGGACCGAAACGCGGTTCGCGCTCGCCCTCTTTCGCCGCCGACGTGGCGCCGCCCAGGCGGTACGACAGTCCCACGTAAATCATGCGTCCATCGAAGCGCCGCGTGCTCGTCTCGCGCAAGGAAGCGCTGTTGATGACGGTTTCCATCTTGTTGCTGCTGAACACATCGGTCACATTCATGACCAGGCTCAGTTGCGGTGTCACCGTGTGGCGCCAGCTCACATTCAAGGTGTTGTTCGGCGAGCGGTAGCCCTGTCCCGACAGCGTCTTGCCCTGCATTTGCAGGGCCAGCTGCAGCTGGTTGGCCGCATCGAACTGGTAATTGAGGCGCGCGCGGCCGCTCAGTGCATTCGCCGTGCGCGTACTGCGGTTGCCCAGGTCGTCCGAGCTCGTTTGCTGGCTGCGCGCCAGGTTGCCGCTCGTGTTCAGGGTCAAGGATGGCGTCAGCTTGCCGCTGACGCTGAACTCGAGCCCGCTAGAATGGCTGCCTGCGCCGTTTTCCCGCGTGGTCAAGAGCACATTGTCGCTGATAAAGTAGCGGTAATCGACGATGGCGTCCGTGTCGCGGCGGTGGTAGGCGCGCAAGCTGCTTTCCAGGCCCGCGATCTTCGTTTCATAGCCGATCTCGAACGAATCCGTCTGCGTGGGTTTCAGCTTCGGGTTGCCGGCCGACACATTGAACTCGTCGCGGTAGACCACGTACGGATTCAGGTCGCCCGCATTCGGGCGGCGGATGCGGTGCGCATAGCTGAAGCGCAAGTTGCTCTCATCGCTGACCTTGTAGGTGGCGAACAGGCTGGGAATGTAGTTGACGTAATTGTTGCCAGCCTCGATGCCGCTCGTGATCTGGCGCACGGTCAAATCCGTGTATTCGGCGCGCAGGCCGGCCAGCGCGCCCCAGCGTTCGGTCAGGCGCATCTGGTAGGAGCCATACAGGGCCACAGTGCGCTCGTCGAGCTCGAAACGGTTGCTGCGCATGGGGTTGACGATTTCCGCCAGGCTGGCCGGGTTAATGTCCGTATATAAAGTGTCGAAGCTGCTCTTGTTGTCGGCAACCTTGTAGCCGAGCTTGGCCGTGCCGCCCGCCAGCGGACGCTCGTAGTCGCCGCTGAAGTCGACGATGCGGTTGCCCGTTTCGCTGTGCTGGCGCGCGCGGCTGTCGAAGGCATTGACGGGCGTCACCGCGTAGGTATTCGCGTAATCGCTGTCGCTCCCGTTGGTCGACGACGACACGCGCAAGTCGATTTTGAGGGTTTCTCCCGGCAATTCGCCCTTGTGGTCGTAGCGCGCGCCCCAGCTGGTGTTGCGGCTGTCGCCATTGCGCACGGTGCTGCGCACATAGTCGCCGATGGTGCTGCCCGTGCTGTCGCCATTGATGTAGCGGTCGAGCGAGCGCTGGTCGTTGCTGCGTCCGTTATACGACACGCTGGCGGCCAGGGTGTCGTTGGCGTTCAGGTTGTAATTGACGGTGCCGTGCAAGCCCAGCGAGTCGTTCAAGCCATTGTTGGTGGATTGCTGGCTGCTGTGGGCGAAAGCGCCAGTGCCGCGTTCCAGGCGCTCGCGGCTGACCTCGCCCACGGAATTGCGGCCGTCATGGCGCACATTGATGCCGCCCTGATAGCCCCACGGGCCTTCGTTGTAGGTGCCGGACACGGCACTGTTGTAGCGCCCCGCGATGCCCGCGTTCGCGTTGACGGTGGCAAAGCCGCCCGGCTTGCGGTTGCGCCGCATCACCAGGTTCAGGATGGGGCCGCCACCGGCCTCGTTGCCGAACTGGGCGCCGGGATTGTTGATCACTTCCACGGATTCGATATCGTCGGCCGCCATGGCGTTCAGGGTGGCGCCGCGCGAATCGCCCTGCAGCATGGCCGACGGTTTACCGTCGATCAATATCTGCACATTGCTGCTGCCGCGCAGGGACACGGAACCATCGGGATCGACGGCCACGGAAGGCACATTATTCAAGGCATCGGCCGCCGTGCCGTTGCTGCTGCCCACGTCGGACTTGACGTCGTAGACTTGGCGGTCGATACGGCCCGTGGGACGCTCGGCCGTCACGCTGACGGAAGGAGGCGCATCGGCAGCGGGCGCCTTGGCCGGTGCGGGCTTGACGACGGTGTCGCCGCTGGTAGGCGTGGTTTGGGCCTGGACAGCGGCGCCGGAAACGAGCAGGCTGCCGCCCGCCAGACAGTGAAAGAGGATTTTATGCATTTGCTTAAAAAATAATGGAGACGCTACGGATGAGGCACTACGCCGTGGCGTGAGGGCACAGGTGTGGGCACAGTTAAAGCATGCCACGACTCCATTACGCAAAGCAAATGCGAACCATTGTTATTTACTTCAATTTACAAATCTCTTGCACTTGTGGTCATACAGCCTCATCCGATGGCCACTACCTCAGCAAGCCATTGCCGCGCGCCAGCTTCAGCCAGCCCGGATATTCCGTCATCAACAAGTCATACAGTTCCGCATCGCTGTGCTCGTCGGGCGAGCTGACGGAAAAGTAATTGGCATTGTCGACCAGGCGTCCCTGCAATTCGTCGAGTTTTTCCAGGAACGGAAAATCGGAATCGGCGAAGGCGGAAAGAAACTTGCTTTTCGACTTGCGTCCCTTGCCGATGCCCATGAATTGCCAGAAGATGGGCTCATTGCTGGCCCATCGCAATTGTTTCTCCGTCGTCGCCTGGTCGCTCGTGCCGCCATCGGTGACGAACATGACGTACACGGGCAACTCGGCCGCGAAGGGCCGCGTGCGCTCGCCGCCGGCCTTGTCGGGGAAATAAAACGCGCGGATCGCCTGCATGGCGGCGCCATAGCGCGTGTCGCCTTCGAGCGGATGGCGCTGTATCGCCTGGCTCACATAGGTATTGCAGTTGCTCAAGGCCATGGGCGCCGGATGGTGGACGTTCTTGCCGAACAGGAAAACATCGATCTCGCCATCGTCGTCGAACTTGCAGCCCAGGGCCAGGATGCGTTCGGCAAAGCGCTGCACCAGCCCCTCTTTATACAGCCGTCCCATGGAGCCGGAAATATCGAGGCACAGACACACCTTGGCGCGGTGATCAAGCAGCCCCACTTTTTGCAGGGACACGCCCGCCTGCTTGACGAGGCTGACCAGTTGCGGCGCTTCGCGTTCCACGCGCTTTTCCAGGTTGATCTTCGCCTGCATGACGGCCGAGGCCGCTGCGGGGGCAGCCTGCTCGACTTCACCGCCGAAGTGGCGCACGAGCGCATCGAGTCCGCCATTGAAACCTTGTCCCACGGCCATGCAGCGCCAGCCGCCATCCTTGCGGTAGATCTCTGCCAGCATGACGGCTTTTTCCTGTGCAAAATCCGCACCGGCAAACGCAAAGCGGGCCAGCTCGCGTCCGCCCGCCTGCAGGCGCACGTGGCCAGCTTGCAGTTGCGACATCACGCCGCCGCCATCGATGGACGCCGTCACGACGAGGCGGTCTATGCCGGCCGGCAAGCGCGCCAGCTGCAAGGCAAACTCGGTCGTGTCGCCGCCGCTGCCGGCACGCGCTTCCACGCCGCCGCACGGCGTGCGCGGCTGGTTGAAAAAAGTCATGTAGCGTTCGTCGGACAATTTCCCGCTGGCGTCGAGGCCGAAGCAGGCTACGTCGAGCGCCAGCCCCTGCGCGGCCACGCCGACCTGCAGCACGCCATCGGGAACGAGATTGGCCAGCGGCAAGCGCTGTCCCTTGGACAAGGTTTCCATCAGTGTCTCCTAGGCGATGTAGCGGCGCGGATTGTCGGCATTGCAGTCATCTTCGTCTTCCTTGTCCTCGCCCTTGAAGACGACGGGACCGTTGAAGGCCAGCTGCAGGTTCTCGCCCTGCCAGCTCAGCCACGGTGTCGCTTCGCTGCCCGGCTCCGACGTCTTGCCGGACGGCTCGAGGATGATGCTGTCGTTCGTGACGCGCGCCATGCCGATCACATAGGTGTAGACGGAATCATCGTCGGCCGCCTTGGACAGGCGGAAGTCGAACGCGCACTCGACGACCTGCTCGCCATACTGCATGACCATCTTCGGCCGCATGGACGCGACCGAGACGGCGCCATTGGCCACCGCCGAATACACGCTGAAGACGAGGCCCACCGTGCCGCCGTAATGCTGCGCCAGCGCGGGGTTGACTTCCACCGTTTCCGTGGCCGGCTCCTTGCCCGCCACGCCCGCCACGTCGCCCAGGTGGCGCACGTAGGGCATTGCGTCGAAGTTGCCGGCCGTGTCCGGCGCCTGGATGAAGCGCATCTGGCCGTTTGGCAAGAGGATGCCTACACGCAAATCGAGGTCGTCGTTATCGTCATCGCCATCGCCGTTATCGACCCAGGTGGCCTTGACGGTGAGTTTGCTCGGCGCGCCCGCGCCCTTTTCCAGCGATACCTTGTGCGTCTGGCCCGCCTTGGTCAGCGATATTTTGGACAGGGAAATCTTGGGCGGCGGCGCCGGTTCTGCTTGCGCCTGCGCCACTTCGCCGCCGAAATACGCGACCAGCGCATCGAGGCCGCCATTGAAACCCTGGCCCACGGCCATGAAGCGCCAGCCCCCGTCCTTGCGGTAGAACTCGCCCAGCATGACGGCTTTTTCTTGCGCAAAATCGGCACCCGCATACGTGTAGCGGGCCAATTCTCTGCCGCCGTCGAGCAGCCGCAAATGGCCGCTGCCCAGCTGCGCCATCGTGGCGTCGCCATCGATGGCGGCCGTGACGACCAGGCGCTCGATGGACGCCGGCAAGCGGTCCAGCTGGTAGCTGAAACCGGCTGCATCGCCGGACGGCGCCGAGGTTTCCACGCCGCCACACGGCGTACGGGGCTGGTTGAAGAAAGTCATGTAGCGGTCATCGGACAACTTGCCGCTGGCGTCGAGGCCGAAACAGGCGAAATCCAGCGGCACGCCGGCGCTGGCCAGACCCAGTTGCACGATATTGCCCATGACGAGGCCGGACAGCGCCAGGCGCTGCCCCTTGATCAGGTTTTCCATGGAGTCAGGGAGAAAGAAGGGGGAAGACAGAACCGGGCAGCGGCGCCACCCGGTACATTTACGCAAACAACTGCTTTTTAAGCATTAATACCGAAGGAACGGGCCAGAGGGCCCAGGCCGCCTTTGAAACCCTGGCCGATGGCCTTGAATTTCCATTCGCTGCCGGCACGGTAGACTTCGCCGAAGATCATGGCCGCTTCCGTCGAGCCGTCTTCCGACAGGTCGTAGCGGGCGATTTCCGCGCCGTTGTCGCCGTTCAGGCAGCGGATGTAGGCCTTGCCGACCATACCGAAATTCTGCTTGCGGTTTTCCGCGTCGTGGATGGTGACGGCCACGGCGATCTTGTCGATGTCGGCAGGCACGTTGGCCAGGTCGACGGCGATTTTCTCGTCATCGCCATCGCCGCCGCCCGTCGTGTTGTCGCCCGCGTGGACGATGGAGCCGTCGGCCGACTTCAGGTTGTTATAGAAAATGAAATCAGCATCGGAACGGGCCTTGCCATCCGTTTTCAGCAGGAAGGCGCTGCCGTCCAGGTCGAATGCGGCGCCATCGGTGGCGCGCGGGTCCCAGCCCAGGCCAATCACGATTTTCTTCAAGCCAGGAGCTTCCTTGCTCAGGTTGACATTGCCGCCTTTTTGCAAACTGATCGCCATGGTAATTCCTCTTTGTTTAATAGGGTTGGTTGCTAAGGATTGCATTCGGTGTTACAGGTCACGTCGCCGGTGTACCGGCTTGATGAGCCATGAGCCTACCATAAAGTGACTACTTGCCAGCCGCGCACTATTAAAAATAATGCCATACAGAAAATACCATGCCGCTGTCCCAATGCGCAAAATGACGGATAATGCCGCTCGACAAAAATTTTCATCATCCTTGAACCCCGGCTTGTCCTTGAACAATACCAAGATACGGCTCGACTGCATCCCCGGCACCCTCTGCGACGAGCGCCTGTGGTCGCGCCTGGCCCCTGCACTGGGCGGTGCCTTTGATCTGCGGCACGTGCCCCTGCACGAGGCGCGCACGCGCCCGCAGATGCAGGCACTGATCGCCAGCCACAGTGCCCAACAGGCCCATCTGGTGGGCTTTTCGCTGGGCGCCTATCTGGCGCTCGAACATGCGCTGGCGCACCCGCAGCGTGTCCAGTCCCTTACTTTGATCGCCAATTCCGCCAAAGGTTTGCTGCCGGCGGAAATCGAAGCGCGCCAGCGCATCGTCGCCATGCTGGAACGCAATGCCTATGCGGGCATCACGCGCCAGCGCCTGCGCGAACTGCTGCACCCAGCGCACTTGCAGGACAGCGGCATCACGGGCCTGATCCAGCAGATGGGGCTGGACCTGGGCAAGGACGTGCTGCTGGCGCAATTCATCACCACGATAGCCCGCCCCGACCTGATGGCGCGCTTGCCGGAACTCGATTTTCCCGTGCTGATCGTGGGCGCCGAAGACGACAAGCTCGTCGATCCCGACGACCTGCGCGCCATGGCCGCCCGCCTGCCGCAGGCCACCTTGCACCTGCTGAAAGAAAACACCGGCCACATGATTCCGCTGGAGGCACCGGGCCCGCTGGCCGGCGCCATGCGTGTGCATCTGGAGGCAGCGGGCAATTTCAACGATAATGACGGGCATCGGGCATCGCCCCCACCACTTTGACAGAACCAATGAGCCATCTGACCATCATCGTCGCCACCGACCAGCAAGGCGGCATCGGCATCGACAACACCCTGCCGTGGAAATTGCCGGAAGACATGGCGCGTTTCAAGCGCTTGACGACGGGCCATCCCGTCCTCATGGGCCGCAAGACCTTCGATTCCATCGGCCGTCCGCTGCCGAACCGCCGCAACATCGTCATCACGCGCAACCCGGACTGGCGCCATGAGGGCGTGGAAGCGGTGTCGTCGGTGGAAGCGGCCATCGCCCTGCTCGATGGCGCGGAAGGCTATGTCATCGGCGGCGCCGAAATCTACAAACAGTCACTGCCCCTGACACAGCGCTTGCTGATCACGGAAATCGGCCAGACATTCGATTGCGACGCTTTTTTCCCCGCCGTTGACCATGCCGTGTGGCAAGAGACCGCGCGCGAAGCGCATGTTTCAGAGAAATCCGGCCTGCCTTACGCCTTTGTCACGCTGGAACGCAAAGCCTGATAAGGTTGAGAATGATGGCCAGAATGTTGCTGTAATACCCCTGTCACACCCATGCGTCACGCTAGCGTACGCTTGTGATGCTTGGGGGTGATATTTTTTTCCCGCAGAGGCCGCATTTCTGCGAGAATCCCGTTCTTATTTTTTTTCTGCGGCTGCCGGCTTGTATCACCGCCTGAGGTCGCGCCCTAGTCCGCCCCTTCACATCTGTCAGGGGCGGCTTGCTTTTTTGGAGACATGCATGAAATTTCGTTTCCCTATCGTCATCATTGACGAGGATTTCCGTTCTGAAAATACGTCCGGCCTGGGCATTCGCGCCCTTGCCGCCGCAATGGAAAAAGAAGGCATGGAAGTGCTGGGCGTGACCAGCTACGGCGATTTGTCGCAATTTGCCCAGCAACAATCGCGCGCGTCGGCCTTCGTGCTGTCGATCGACGATGAAGAATTCGGCGGCGGTTCCATCGAGGAAACCGATCACGCCTTGAAATCGCTGCGCGCCTTCGTCGAGGAAATCCGCTACAAGAACGCCGACATCCCAATTTATCTGTACGGCGAAACGCGCACGTCGCGCCATATCCCCAACGATATCCTGCGCGAACTGCATGGTTTCATCCACATGTTCGAAGATACGCCGGAATTCGTCGCGCGCCACATCATCCGCGAAGCGAAATCCTACCTCGACGGCCTGTCGCCGCCGTTCTTCCGCGCGCTGGTGCACTACGCCAACGACGGTTCCTACTCGTGGCACTGCCCCGGCCACTCGGGCGGCGTGGCGTTCCTGAAGTCGCCGATCGGCCAGATGTTCCACCAGTTCTTCGGTGAAAACATGCTGCGCGCCGACGTCTGCAACGCCGTCGAAGAACTGGGCCAGCTGCTCGACCATACGGGCCCTGTCGCCGCGTCCGAGCGCAATGCGGCGCGCATCTTCAATGCCGATCATTGCTATTTCGTCACCAACGGCACGTCGACCTCGAACAAGATGGTGTGGCACTCGACCGTGGCACCAGGCGACATCGTCGTCGTCGACCGCAATTGCCACAAGTCGATCCTGCATTCGATCATCATGTGCGGCGCGATTCCCGTGTTCCTGATGCCGACACGCAATCACCTGGGCATCATCGGCCCTATCCCGCTGCATGAATTCACGCCGGAAAGCATTGCCCGCAAGATCGAAGCGAATCCGTTCGCGCGCGAAGCAAAGAACAAGAAACCGCGCATTCTGACCATCACCCAATCGACCTACGATGGCGTGATCTACAACGTGGAAACCCTGCGCGAAATGCTGGACGGCAAGATCGATACCCTGCACTTCGACGAAGCATGGCTGCCGCACGCCACCTTCCACGATTTCTACAAGAATATGCACGCCATCGGCAAGGACCGTCCGCGCGCAAAGGAATCGATGATCTTCTCGACCCAGTCGACGCACAAATTGCTGGCCGGCCTGTCGCAGGCCTCGCAAATCCTCGTGCGCGAATCGGATACGGTCAAGCTGGACCAGGACGCCTTCAACGAGGCTTACCTGATGCACACATCGACGTCGCCGCAGTATTCCATCATCGCCTCGTGCGACGTGGCCGCGGCCATGATGGAAGCGCCGGGCGGTACGGCCCTGGTGGAAGAATCGATCATGGAAGCGCTCGATTTCCGCCGCGCCATGAAGAAGATCGACCAGGAGTGGGGTCAGGACTGGTGGTTCCAGGTGTGGGGTCCGTCCAGCTTCAACGACGAAGGCATGGGCCAGCAGGAAGACTGGATGATACGCGCCGAGGATGACTGGCACGGCTTCGGCGACCTCGCTCCCGGATTCAACATGCTCGACCCGATCAAGGCGACCATCGTCAACCCGGGCCTGTCGCTGGACGGCCAGTTCGGCGACACGGGCATCCCCGCGTCCATCGTCACCAAGTACCTGGCAGAGCACGGCGTCATCATTGAAAAATGCGGCCTGTACTCGTTCTTCATCATGTTTACCATCGGCATCACCAAGGGCCGCTGGAATACCTTGCTGACAGCATTGCAGCAGTTCAAGGACGACTACGACAAGAACCAGCCGATGTGGCGCATCCTGCCGGAATTCGCGGCGGCCAACCCACGCTACGAAAAAATGGGCTTGCGCGACCTGTGCCAGCAGATCCACGATTTCTACAAGGCCTACGACGTGGCGCGTCTGACGACGGAAATGTATCTGTCGGACATGATCCCGGCCATGAAGCCGTCGGACGCCTTCGCCAAGATGGCGCACCGCGAAATCGAGCGCGTGGCCATCGACGAACTGGAAGGCCGCATCACGTCCATCCTGCTGACGCCGTATCCGCCAGGCATTCCGCTCCTGATCCCGGGCGAGCGCTTCAACAAGACCATCGTCGACTACCTGCGCTTCGCGCGCGACTTCAACGAGCGCTTCCCAGGCTTCGAGACGGATGTGCACGGATTGGTGAAACGCGAAGTCGATGGCAAGCGCGGATATTTCGTTGATTGTGTGAAATTGGATGAGAACGTCTAACGACGTTGACGTTCGTTGAATTTCATTAAAAAACGCCGCCTGATGCAAATCAGGCGGCGTTTTTCATTTTATGCACTACCGCGCACGCTTGCGCCAGATCAAACGGCTGGGGTATCGGGCTTCTAAGATGGGCCACTCGTGCCCTCGTGATGGCTGGCATATGACGCTCAAGGTGTGGCTGGAAATCGTGCAGCAGGCGGCGGCTGGCAGTGGCGCCTTGCTGATGACGGCCTTGAAGCAGGCTCAGGTAACTGTAGCCCGGCGGCACGATGGCGAGGAGGATGGCGCGGGCATCGTGCTGTTTGCCGAGGCCAATGCCGCGCTGCTGCAAGCGCTGCCTGCGCTGTGCCGCCATGCCTCCGTGCTGGCCATTGCCGCCTGCGGCCAACCCACCAGTTGCGCGCAGAAGCGTGCCCTGATGGCGGCTGGCGCGCTCGATGTGCTGCTGTGGCCGGCCGGTAGCATCGATGCGGGCCAGGTGCTGGCGCGCCTGCAGCGCTGGCAAGCCGTGGCGCAGCTGCTGGCGTCCAGCGCCGTGCGCCAGCAGCTGGTGGGCGAGAGCACGGCCTGGACCGCGCTGCTGCACCAGGTGGTGGAAATGGCCGCCTTCAGCCAGGCGTCGATGCTGATCACGGGCGAGACGGGCACGGGCAAGGATTTACTGGCGCAACTGATCCACCGCCTCGGCAACTGCAGCGGCGACTTCACCATTCTCGACTGCACCACCTTGTCGCCGGACCTTGCTGGCAGCGAACTGTTCGGCCATGAACGGGGCGCTTTTACGGGCGCGGCGGCCGCGCGCGACGGCGCTTTCGCCCTGGCCGACGGCGGCGTGCTGTTCCTCGACGAAGTGGGCGAACTGCCGCTGCCGCTGCAGGCACAGCTGCTGCGCGCCATCCAGGAGCGCAAATACAAGCGCGTGGGCGGCAATACCTGGCAACCGACCCAGTTTCGCCTCGTCTGCGCCACCAACCGCGAACTGGAATACGAGGTGGCGCGCGGCGCCTTCCGCGCCGACCTGTATTACCGCATCGCCGGCTGGCGTTGCCAGACGCCACCCCTGCGCGAGCGCCAGGACGATATCCTGCCGCTGGCCCGGCATTTCCTCGCCGAACTGGCGCAGCAACAGCCGCCCGCGCTGGACACGGCCGTGCGCGAATACCTGCTGCTGCGCGACTATCCGGGCAATGTGCGCGAACTGCGCCAGACCGTCACGCGCATCTGGCACCGCCATTGCGGACCCGGCCCCATCACCATCGGCGCCCTGCCGCCCGACGAACGGCTGCTGGCACCGCTCTGGCCCGACCAGCATTTCGAAGCGGCCGTGCGGCGGGCCCTGGTCCAGGGCTGCAAGCTGTCGCACATCACGCGCTGCGCCACCGACGTGGCCATCCGCCTCGTGCTGGCCGAGGAACACGGCAACAACCAGCGCGCCGCCGCCCGCCTGGGCATAACCGACCGCGCCCTGCAGATACGCCGCAAGGCGACCGCCTGCGAGGAGCAAGCCGCTACTGCCGCGAGTATTGCCACTGCCGCGACACCGCCAGCCGCCCTTTGATCTGCCTCACGCCAGCCCCGCCAGCCGCAAAAAATTGCCGCCCGTGATCAGCGCCGCATCGGCTGGCGGCAAGCCCAGCAAATGAATCTTGTGCAATTCCAGTCCCGGATGCAGCCACGGACCATCCGAGCCGAACAGGACCTTGTGCGGCCCCGCGCGACGCACGGCCTGCTGCAGCAAGTCGAAGCGGCGCACGCCCGAGCTGTCCGTATGGATGTTCGGATGCCGCACAAGGTGGTCGATCAGCGCCAGCTGCGCCGCCCAGTCGTCGCCAAAGCTGCCCAGGTGGGGCAAAATGAAATTGACGTCGGGATACTGCTGCGCCAGCAGCTCGGCCACGGCCACCTCGCCGGCCGGGTCGTACAGCACGGGCAAGCCGAAAAAGCGCGCCGCCTCGCACAGTTCGCCGCTGATGCGCGCGTCAAGCCGGTGCGCCTTGATGCCGACAAAACCATAACGCTCGACGGCCGTGCGCACCAGGTCCTGGATACGGCCCCGGTCGCGCCGCGCATGCACGAAGGCAAAGCCGTAAAACCGCTGCGGATCGGAGGCGACCAGGCGCGCCACGCCATGGTTGGCGATGGCGTAATCGGAGTGAAAGGTGGCGAACAGCACGCTGCGGGCGATGCCGGCCGCCTGCGCGCGGCGCAGATAGGCCTGCAGCGGCGCATCGCTGTCCCACGGCCCGCTCAAGCCGTCGCCCGGTCCTGCATGGCAATGGCAATCGATGATCATCGTGCCACACTATTGCCAGTCGCCCATGACGACGATGCGGTTGCCGCGCCGGCGCCAGCGTCCGCTTTCCTCTTCCTGCTGCGGCGCAGGCGAGCGGAAGTGCGGCAATTGCTGGTGCAGGGCCCGCGTCAGCGCGCTTTCCACGGCGCGCGTGCTGCCATCGCCGTCACCAGCCAGGCGCGCCGCCTGTCCCGCGATGCGCACGAAGCGGCGCGCCAGCTCCAGTTCACGGTCGGCCGGCGCCGCGCCCTCCATTTCCAGCTCCAGCGCATTGCTGGCCGCGCGCCCCAGGGCCGAACCGAGCGCCGTGCCCACGCCCGGTATCGGGATCATCGAACCGAGGGCGCCGCCGACAAAGGGCAAGGCCGTCTTGGCCACGGCCTTCAAGGCGCCGCCCAAGGGCTTGGCCACCTTGGCGATGGTAGCACCCACTTTCTTGACGCCCTTCCACACGCTCTTGAAGACATTGCCGAGAAACTGGTCGAGTTCCTCCTCGCTGGCCACTTCCAGCAATTCCATGGCCAGTTGCAGTTCTTCCTCTTCGCTGAAGACGGCCGGCGCACAGCCCTTGCCGGGCCACTCCCGGCCGAATTCCAGCACTTCAAACGCGGCGCCGGCCCGCTGCCGGCATTGCCCGCATTCACATTCGAGTTGGTGCATGATGCTCTCCTTCACAGTCGTCAAGCTACTGTCGTCGTCAACCCCACATTTCGCCCAGCACGGCCATTTCCAGTTCGCGCCGCTGGTTCGTCAACACGCCGCGCCGGTGGGTAAACATGTCGCTGTGGATACCCTTTTCCAGAATGCGTCGCTGTGCGGCCGACGATAGCGGCGCCACATAGACGTCATGTGCGCTCATGTCGATGCCCATCATCTTGCCGCACAGATGGTGCTGTTTCAGGCGCCGCCGCAAATCATCGGTCTGGCCGCTGTAGGCGCGCCGGCCATCCTTGGTGTCGAACTCGATCACATACAGGCCCGGCCCCGTGGCGTTCGCATCGTTGACGGCCTGCGGAATCACGCCCACCGCCTGGTAGCGCAAGGCGGCCGCGCCCGGCACGCGGCCCAGGGTGGACGCCAGGATGGGCGGCACTTCGCCCTGCATCTGGCCGTCATCATGGTCCGGGTCCTGATCTTGTCCCTGATCCTGCCCCTGGCCCTGGTCTTGATACCGGTCCGTGTCCTGATACGGCGCCGGCTCCTGCTGGCCGCCGAACACGGGATACGGCGCCGGATAAATGGTGGGATAGATGGCGCCATAGCCGCCCCAGCCCCGGTAGCGTGGCGGATACGGCAAGGGCGGCGGCGGATAGCGGGGCGGCCGGCGGCCCTGGCCTTGGCCCTGGTAGCGTGGCGGCGCGGGACGGCGCGGGCCCCGCAGCGGCGGCCTTGCGCGCAGGCCGCCACCGCGCATGGCGCCGCGCCCACCTCCCGGGCGCGCACGCTCGCCTTCCCATTCGCTCTCCCATTCCCCTTCCCACTCCTGCTCGCCGGCCCCTCCCGCCTGCCCCGCAAAGGGCAGCATTTCAAACGCTTCGTTCATATCGCCTCCTCGTGTGATGTTCAAGCAAGTCCATCGCCTGTTCCAGTTGCCGGGGCGTCTGGTCAGCCCGCAGCAGAAACGTCAGCGCGCCGGGACCTTCCCCCGCTTGCGCCAGCGCCAGCACGCCCGCCTCGCGCAAGGCTGGCTGCAAATGGGCACGCCCGGGCAGGCGCTGCACGGGGAAGCTGCCACCCCGGCAAACGATGCCGGCCGCCGCCATTCCCGCTCTCCATTGCGCCACCCTGTCCGCCAGCCTGGCGCGCAAGGCGTCGCCGTGGCGCGCATTGAGCGCCAGTGCCCGCCGCGCCGCCGCCAGCACGGCCGCCGAGGGCGGACTGGCATGCACGCGCGTCTGGCTGTGCGCCGCGAATCGCCGCAGCAGCTTGCGGCTGCCGGCCAGCACGGCCAGCGGCACGCCGAAGCCCTTGGCCAGCGAGGCGCCGATGAGCAGCGACTCCCCATGCAAGCCATGCAGCCGCGCCGAGCCGCCCCCCTGTGTACCCGTCACGCCCAGCACCTGCGTGTCGTCGAGCAGCAGATAACCGTCGCCCTGGCGCGCCAGAGCTGCATAGCCGGCCAGCGGCAAGACCTGTTCGCTGCCCGGCACATAGCCATCGGCCAGGATCAATGGACGCCGCCCTTGCCTGCCCCAGGCCGCCACCAGTTGCCGCAGCGCCGCCATCTCGCCGCTGGGAAACACTTGCTGCGGCAAGCCCAGGGCCTGCGCCCGCTCGGCGCCCCAGCGCGCGATGGCGTAGCTGCCGCCATCGACAAGGATCACCAGCCGCTCGGCAGCCAGCATGCCGAACAGGTCCCAGAACAGGTGCAGGGTCGACGGCAGCACGCAGGCCGCTTCGCAGCCTTGCAGGGCAGCGAGATCCGCGGCCAGGGCCTGCGCGCCAGGCGGCTCCTGCAGCGCGGCCGGCTGGCCCAGGGTCAGGCTGCTCCACGGCGCCAGCGCGGCCGCCGGATGGCGCATGCCCAGGTACAGGGCACTGGTAAAGTCGAGCATGCACGCGCCCCGCTCCCGCCCTAGACGCTGCGCAGCTGCTGGCTCAGGCGCTGGCGCAGCAACACCGAGGGCATCGTCGCTTCGACCACCGGGTCGCTGCTGTCGACGGACAGGTCGACCCCAGTGGCGGCGCGGTAGCCGTGGATATAGCCCTGCACTTGCGGGCGCCAGAAACGCGCCCAGTTGAACGCCTGGGTCGGCTCATAGATGTCGCTCCAGTTGCCGTAGCGCACGGAGAGCAGCAATTGCTCGCCAAAGATGGCCAGGTTACGGAAATGCATCACGCTCGTATCCGTCCATCCCTGCAGTTTCTTCATGGCGTCAACCCTGTCCATCCACGGTTCCGGATACGCGACCATCACGCGCGTCGGTAAAAATTCACGGAATTCGGGGCGCGCCAGCATCCATTGCTGCATCAGCATCTCGATGCGCGCCGTCGACGGCAAGTCGCCGAACTGGTTGTGCGCGCCCTGCGACAGGATCAGGTGGATTTCTTTCAAGGCATTGAGCACGGGGAAGGCGTCGGCCTTCACGGTGGTGTCGTCATCCTGCTTGTAGAACGAAGTCAGCAGGCGCAGCAAGTGGTGGAACGCTTCCAGGAATTTGGAGCGGCTATCGGCTGGCCGGAAGTGCTGCACTGCCTTGCCGTCCAGGCGCACACCGTAGTGATGGTCATACTCATAGTTCCGGCGCATCACGGTCAGCCGATGCTGTTCATCCTGCGTGTATCCCCACAGCAAATTATTCAGCGGACGCAGCATGTCGATTTCCGTGTTCGACAGGGGGTCGAGATGGTTGCCCGGCGCGCGCAGGTTCTGGAAGCGTTGCGCGATGGCGTTCATGGTTTGCACGAGCATGCCCTCTTCATGCCAGTACGACCAGATCAGTTCCAGCAGGCAAGGATTGGCCAGCTTTTCCTGAATGATGCCAAAGCACAGGTCCACTTCGCCTTCCTGGCCGCGCGGGATGCTGATGGGGATGTCGGGCAGCTTGCGGCGGATCACGGCCAAATAGGGCAAGGTCTGGAAACCGTCGATGTTTTCCAGGTAGTCATTGCGCAGCACGGTTTCCAGGTCGCGCCCCTGGGGGATGTCGCGCCGGTCCAGGTAGGCGTTGTCCTCGGCCGGATTGAAGGCCAGCGGCTGGTTCAGCACGCCGCAATTGACCATCACGAACGCTTCCGTCGCCACTTTCAGCACGCGGTAGGAATCGGCATCGGAAAACGGCAGCGCGCGGCGCTGCTTGAGCTGCTGGAACATCTCCGTCTTTTTGACGAAGCGTTCCTGCTCGAAGCCGCGCACGCTGGCCAGGTCGCCGCAAAACAGGCTGTCCATGAAATGCAGGTAATTGGTAAACGACATCGCCTCGGTGCTGTTGCGTATCAGGGTCCACAGCGGCAAGTCTTCCGTCGGCTCCGTTTCCGTGCGCGTCAGCGACACGCCCACATTGCCCGAGATCGGTTGCGGCTGGCGCTCTTCCGTCTCGTATTCCGCATCCAGCGCCAGCATGGCGTTCGGGCTCATGCCTTCCGGCACGGGCAAGGCGCTGCGCAATTCGGGCCGCTGCGACAGCATCATCTGCCCCATGAAACGGTGCATGCCGGCGCGCCGCACTTGTGTGGTAAACGCGTTGTCCGCGCCGCGCATCGGTACCCATGGCGCGGCGGCCAGCACTTGCACCTGATCGCGCCCGTCGGCGCTTTGGTCGCCGTCAAACGCGATCGTGGCCACGGCGCGGTCGCCCACCCTGCCGAAATGGCAGTCGCTGGGATGGCAGTCGGCCGTTTCAAACGCCAGCGTCACCTGCGGGTTGAGCTGGGGCGTGAAGCACAGCACGGCGCTGCAGCCGGCCTGCACCGTCACGCACTGGGGCGCTGTGGCGGGGAAATTGCCATACACCCCCACGTAGCTGCCCGTCGCCAGGTCGGTAAACACGGTGCCGCCACGCCCATCCGTCCAGCGCACGCCCACCAGCATGGCGGGGTCGGGCACCCAGGTGGCGGCATTGAACAGATGGCAGTCAGCCTCGGCTCCCCGGTACAGGCTGATGGCGGCATTGACGACCATGGCCCCGCTGTCCTGCTCGTGCACGGTGACAGCGATGCTGCCGCCGTGGTGTTTCGGACCCGCCTGGCCCGCCCCTCTGTTCTTGCCACCCATATTGCTGCTCGTCTTGCTGCTCATGTCATTCTCCTCAATGGATAATCAAACGGGATGCCAGGGGCGGCAGCGGCCTGCCGGACTGGCGGCCATGCCGCACGACATCGGCGCACAGCTCCGACGTGTCCAGGGTGCTGCGCAGAGCCCAGTGGGTCAGCAAACGCCCCAGCAGCTCGCTTTCGTCTTCCGGGCTCAAGGTGCCGCTGGCGCGCGCCTGGCCCAGCACGGCGAAGACCAGAGTCGGCGCGGCCTGGTACATCTGCGCCGGCGCCAGGGTCCAGCTGCGAAACAGCTGCGCCAGCATGGCCGGCTGGCGTGTGCGCACGGCCATGGCTTCGGCCAGCGAGCCGCCACGCAAGGCAGGCGGCCGGTGCTGCACCAGCAAGCCCACGAGGGCCGCCATGCTGGCCTGCAACTGCTCCAGCAGCCGCTGCCGGGCCGGCGGCAGGCCAGCCAGCGGGTAGTACGACAGCCACAGCTGCTCCAGGCGGTCCCATTGCGGATGCGGATACAGGGCCCGCCCCATGGCGCAGCTCAGGCGTACCCGCAGCCACGGCACCGGGTGTGGATCGTCGATATTGAGGCGGAAGACAAACACGCGCGGCAGGCTGACCACGCCGATCAGGCCCAGGGTGGCGGCCACGCCGACCCGCGCCAGCGACCAGAAATCGGCCACGATCTCGGAAATCCACCGTTCCCACAGCTGCCACACGTGCACGGCACCGCTGCCGCCGTGCTGCATGGCTTGCAGCACGGGCCGCAAGGACGCCACCAGATCCAGCAGCGCGGCGCCCTGGTGGCCCACCTCGTGCACCAGCGACGAGGCGATGCTGCTGCCGATCATGCGTTCGCGCGGCAGGCGGATGATGGCGACGGGATTGTCGCCGCCGCCCGGCAGGCGCGTGCGTGCGCGGCGGATGGCCGCGCCCGGACCCCGGTCCAGGTAGCAGATCACGGGCGGCGCCTGGTACACATTGCCGGGCAGCGCCAGCGCGTCGGCGGCAACGATGTCGAGACCGGCCAGCCACACACCCGTCTTGTGCTCGCTGCGCTGCGTGATGACTTCGTTGAACAGGTCGAACTGGGTCAGCGCGGCATTGAATTTCAGGCGCAGGAAAGTGAAGCGGCGCTGTGCCTCGGCGGCCGTGGCCATGCTGGCGCCGTCGGCGTGCTCGCGCCGCAGCCACCACTGGAACTGGGCTACCATGCGCCGCAATGCGCGCCGGCCCTGCACCAGCTGGCTTTCGATGGCCGACTGGGCGCTGGGCATCAGGGCGGCCGCCAGCACCGTCGGCTCGATCAGCGCGAACGGTTCCAGCCGCGCCAGCCGCGTCAGCAGCGAGCGTGCTTCCTGCGCCAGCATCCAGGCAGCGTAAGCGCCGATGGCCATGATGTCAGACGCCGTACAAGACGATTTTGTGGCCCTGGCGCGCCCAGCGTCCGCTGGACTGGCGCATGCCGCCCTGGCCTTGGCTCTGGCCGCGTCCGCCCCCCTGCGCCATGCTGCCGCCCGCACCGGCGCCGCTGCCGCCCTGCGTGGCGAGCTGGCTGCCGGGCCGTCCCAGCAAGCCGGGCGCGAACTGGCGCGCCGCCGCGCTGGCGGCCGCCTGGGCGATGGCGCGCGGGTCGCCCGCACCGCGTGCCTGCGCGGCCCGGTTAACGGTGTCGGCGGCCAGGCGCACGAACTGCTTGGCGCCCTCGAATTCTCGGTCCTCATTCGACGACGCCTCCGCTTCCAGCCCCAGCGCGTTGCCGGCGGCCGAGGCCAGGCCGCTGCCGATCTTGGCCCCCAGCGGGCCGCCAAAATAGCCGCCGATCGCGCCGCCGGCCAGGGGGATGGCTTTTTTCGCTACGCCCTTGAGCACGCCGCCGACCGCTTGCCCCACGGGCGACTTGATGATGCCGCCCGCCACCGAGGCGGCCTTGCGCAGGAAATTGCCGAGAAACTGTTCCAGCTCGGCTTCATTGCTGACCGACAGCAGTTCATTCGCCAGTTCCATTTCCTCGGTCTCGGAAAACATGGCGTTCGCACCGCCCTCGCCGCTCCACTCGCCCTGGCCAAACTCGAACTGTTCCGCTTCAAAGCCGGACATCTCCTGCCCGTATTCCAGGGTCGTACGATCTAAGTCATGCATGATGAGCTCCTGTAAGTTAACACCTCGGTTGACACTCAGTTGACACTACAGCGCCAGACGGACTGGCCGTCCGGCTAACAATCGAGCACGACGATGTGCCCGCCCTCGCGGCGCCAGCGGCCACCGTCCGGCCCCGGCGTTTGCGCCGCCTGCCTGAGCAAGCCTGGCGCCACGCTGCGTGCCACTTGCAGCAAGGCCGTCGCCACCCGCGCCCTGGGTGCGCGCGCGCCCGTACCGCCGTCCTGCGCCAGCGCCGTATTGACGGCATCGATCAGGTGCACGACCTGGCGCGCCAGTTCGAATTCCTTGTCTTCCGGGCTCAATCCTTCCAGTTCCATGCCGAAGATGCCGGCGGCACGCCGCTTGAGCGCCTGCGGCGAACCGCCATGCAGAGGCAGCAGGGGTGCCACCACCTTGCCCAGCAGCTGACGCAGCGGCCCTTCCAGCGGCGTGCCGCGTACTTGCTGGCCCGCCGCCGTGGCACCCAGCTGGCGCGCCAGGAAAGCGTCGAACTGCGCCGGCGCCTGCAATTCCAGCAACTGCGCCGCCAGTGCCAGTTCATCTTCCTGCTGCAAAGGCAGCATGCCCGGCGCTTCAGGCAATTCCATTTCGGGACGATAGGCGAGCAGACGGCTGGTCATGGCAGGCTCCGGCAACAAGGAAAGGCACGCGGCCCATGCCCTGTTATTGCAAGGGCCGTGCCAGCAAGGACAAGGGAAAAGCGGCGGGTAACGGCGAACGGCGTTTCGCCGATGGCGTAAAAACCATGGTTTCCGGCGAAGCTGTTTTCGCTCTGTCCATGAGCTTTCAAACAAGCTTAATTCGATGAAATTGATTACGTCGTCTATCGACCACAAGTAGGCGTTCACGTAAAAATATTTTTCCATTTGTAAAAAATAAAGTTCCTCAAAAATACGCCAACAAGCACTCAACCTCGCTCAAAAATCCACCAACTCGAAAAATGGACAAGACGTAAATATTCTTTTGAGCACGCACTTTCAGTAGGTAGGCAATACAATTACGAGGTCATATTTTGATTGCCACAAAGAAACTAAATGAGCCACCCTACTTTGCGCCGCTTGCTGGCTGTAACACTCCTGAGTTTGCTCACCGCCTGTGGCGGTGGCGGTGGAGGCGACACCCCGACCGCGGCGGTACAGAAACCCGATACCGCGGCGGTACCGCCCGCGGATGTGACGCCGGGCGAGCCGGCAGTTCCCGGGGAAACCGTCCCGCCGCCCCCACTGACGACGCCACCGGAAGCGAAGACGATGACTTTTACGCGCCAGCAGGCGTCGCGCTTCCTGGGCCGGGCCACGTTCGGTCCGAATATGGCGGCCATCGATGCACTGGCCACCAGCGACAGCAACGCCTGGTTCAAGTACCAGTTTTCCAGGCCGCAAACCTTGCATCGCAAATATCTCGATGCGAAATTTCCACCGGCGGGCACGACGGCCAGTAAAGCCTTGCCGCAGGATTTTTACGAGTCGTTCTGGCAGCAGGCCGCAGGCGGCGACGACCAGTTGCGGCAACGCACGGCGTTTGCCTTGTCGGAAATTTTCGTCATTTCCACGCAAAACGAAGCCGTGTGGCCACACGTGCGCGGTGTCGCCAGCTATTACGACATGCTGGGGCAACATGCTTTCGGTAACTTCCGCACCTTGCTGCAAGGCGTCGCCACGCATCCGATGATGGGGCTGTATCTGTCGCACCTGCGCAATCAGAAGGAATCGGCGACGCGTACCCCGGATGAGAATTTCGCCCGCGAAGTCATGCAGTTATTTACCATCGGCCTGTATCAGCTGAACGCTGACGGCAGCGTGAAATTGTCCGGCGGCAAGCCCATCGACACCTACTCGCGTGATGACGTGAGCGGCCTGGCGAAAGTGTTTACGGGCTGGAGCTGGGCCGGGCCTGACCAGGCTGCGAACCGTTTCTTTGGCAGCGTGGCCGATCCGGACCGGGACTGGAAGCCGATGCAGAATTACACCGCCTTCCATTCCACCGGTGAAAAACGTTTCTTGGGCGTCAGTATTTCAGGCGCCACCACCGGCGAAGCCGACTTGGCGCAAGCCCTTGACACCCTGTTCAACCACCCGAACACGGGGCCCTTCTTCGGCCGCCAGCTGATCCAGCGGCTCGTCACCAGCAATCCCAGCCCCGCCTATGTGGGCCGGGTAGCAGCCGCGTTTGCCAACAATGGCGCTGGCGTGCGCGGCGACATGCAGGCGGTGCTGCGCGCCGTGCTGCTCGATCCGGAGGCGCTGGCCCCGGCCGGCACGACCTTGCGCACGGGGAAATTGCGCGAACCGCTGGTACGCCTGGGTAACTGGATGCGCGCCTTTAACGCCAAGGATGCAGCCTCGCAATACCGCGTCTACTACCTGAGCGATCCGCTCACGGGCCTGGGCCAGAATCCCATGAATGCGCCATCCGTCTTCAATTATTTCCGTCCCAGCTATGTGCCGCCCAATTCGTCGCTGGCCGCCGCCAGCCTGGTGGCGCCGGAAATGCAGATTACGGCGGAACCGTCCGTCACCGGCTATCTGAACTTCATCCAGGATGCCATCAGCGGCGGGGTGGGAGAAAACGCCTCGGTGAAGGCGGATTATGCGGCCGAGCTGGCCCTGGCCGACCAGCCGGCAGCCCTGCTCGACCGCGTCGACCTGCTGCTATTGGCCGGCAGCATGTCGACCAAGCTGCGCGGCACCATCCTGTCCACCGTCAATAGCGTGCCGATTCCGGCCGCCACCGGCAGCAATGCCGCACAAGTCAACCTCGCAAGAACCTACCGCGTACGCCTGGCCATCTTCCTGTCGATGGCCTCGCCTGAATACCTGGTCCAGAAATAAGGAAGCCGCATGTCCCATCTCCCCCCTTTTTCCCGCCGCCGCTTCCTTGGCTCCATGCTGAGCTTGGCTGGCAGCACGGCCGCGCCGTTCGCCCTCAACCTGGCAGCCATGGGCCAGGCTGCAGCCCAGTCGGCCGATGACTACAAGGCGCTCGTGTGCCTGTTCATGGCCGGCGGCAACGACGCCTTCAACACGGTGCTGGCAACCGATACATCGTCCTGGAATGAATACCAGCGCCTGCGCAACACCGGCAGCAATGATTCCATCCACTTGCCCGCCGTCGGTGCAGCCGGCGGCGTGTTGCCCATCGTGCCGGCCACCGCGCAAACGGGACGCAGCTTTGCCCTGCATCCCGCCCTCGGTCCGCTGAAAAGCCTGTTCGATGACGGCCGCACCGCCGTCGTCGCCAATGTGGGCACCCTGATCCAGCCCGTCACCCTGGCGCAATACAAGGCGGGCAGCGTGGCCCTGCCGCCCAAGCTGTTTTCGCATAACGACCAGCAATCGACCTGGCAATCGGGCTTGCCGGAAGGCGCCAGCATCGGCTGGGGCGGGCGCCTGGGCGACCTGCTTGGCGCAGGCAACGGCAACGCCATGTTCACGGCCGTGTCCGCTGCATCGAACGCGCTGTTCCTGAGCGGGCGCCAGGTGCGCCAGTTCCAGGTGGGCCAGGCCGGTGCGGTGCCGATCCGCAATATCAATCTCAGCGGCAGCCTGTTCGGCACGGCGCAGGGACCGGCGGCCTTGCGCCAAATCATCACGACGGCCGGCAGCGACCTGATGGAGCAGGAACATGTGGCCACGATCGAGCGCGCCATTTCCAGCCAAAGCATCCTCAGCGGCGCCATGCTGGCGGCCGGCGCGGGCGGCGTGCCCAATCCACCGCCCTACATCAATCCGAACACGGGCGCGTCCGGCGTAAACCAGCTGGCCGTGCAATTGCAGACGGTGGCGCGCATCATCGGCGGCCGCGGCGCCTTGGGGGCGAAACGGCAAGTGTTTTATGTGACCCTGGGCAGCTTCGACACGCATGACCGGCAAAAAGTGCTGCATGGCGACCTGATGGCCCGGCTGGCCCATGCGCTCGCGTACTTCGACACGGCCCTGGCGGCCCTGCAGGGCGTGGATCTGCGGCGCCAGGTGACGACGTTTACAGCGTCGGACTTCGGCCGCACCTTCAGCAGCAACGGCGATGGCACGGATCACGGCTGGGGCGCCCACCACTTTGTCGTGGGCGGCGCCGTGAAGGGCCGCGACATCTACGGCGCCTTCCCCGTCACGGGCGTCGGCCATGCGCTGGACGTCGGTTCCGGCGCCCTGCTGCCGACCACGTCCGTCGACCAGTACGGCGCCACCCTGGCCAAGTGGTTCGGCGTGGCCGACAGCCAGCTGGCCGAGGTGTTCCCGAACATCGGCAACTTCAGCCGGCGCGATCTGGGTTTCATGACGGCGACTTAACCGTTCACGGCGATCACCAGCGTGGCGACGTAACCCTGCGTGGCATTGCCCGCCACCGTGGCCATCTGCAGGCTGGCGCCGTCGCTGAAGACATTGTCGGTTGCATAGCCGATCTGCGCCAGGTTGCGCACGCTGGCCGTGTAACCGCTGGCCGCGTAGGCCTCGTTCAGCGTTGCCAGCGGAAACGTGAATTGCGAGGTCTTGATGCGGTTCGAGGCAGAGGCCGCCATGGCCACGCTGGGATAGACCTCGACATGCACGTGCGGCATGCGTCCCGCGTAACAGCCGGGAAAGATGGTCGTGAAGCTGAGATTGCCGGCGCTGTCCGTTTCCTGCACGCCGCGCAGGTAATTTTGCGCCGTCACGCCGCTCGAATACAGCGAATACAGGCCATCGCGGTCGCAATGCCATACATACACGGCGTAGCCGGCCAGGCTGGCGCAGCTGCCGCTGGCGTTAAGCAACTGCAACTGAATGGTGAGCGGCACGCCCGCCGCCACACCCGCAGCGCCATTGAAACTGGCGCGGATATCGCTGCGCACGACGCCCGACTGCTTCAGCACGTTGATGATGCTGCCGCCATGCGTGTTCGTGCCATCGGCCGGGTACGGCCCGCCCGTTTCCTCCGGTATCACCGTGCAGGCGCCCGTGGTCGGTATTGCAACGGTGCCCGCACCGCTGCCTGCCGCCGTATCGCTGGCGTCCGAAGCGCCGCCGCAACTGATCAAAGGCAAGGTGGTGGCGCCGGCCAGCATCCAGCGCAGCACTTGCCGCCGTTCAGCGGCCTGCCGGCGCATCATTTCGAGGTCGGATGCCAGACCGTGATCATGTAATTCCATATATATTCCATCAAGTGGGGCAAACCCGCCAAGGCGGGGCTGAGGCTGGCACACAGGTACAAAACCTGCGTGGCCCGTCGCGAGAGCGCTTGGATGCGCATGCTGACTCTCCCTGTGCTCGCGCCGGCCGCTTACTCGGGGCGCTCAAGGTGGCGCGGGCCTTGGCGGCCGTCGTGCAGCTGCTGCGCCTGCTGGCGCTGTTCCGGCGTCAGCACGGCCAGCAATTGCTGCTCGAGGCGCGCCTGCAGCAAGCTGATCTTCGCCATGGCTTGCGCCGCCGTGTTCGCCAGCGCGCGGGCTTTCGCATCGTCGTAGGCGCTGGACGCGGCCAGTTCGCGCAACTGCGCATGGGCCTTGAAGGCGATCTTTTCCTGCTCCCGCAGCAAGGGCGCTTGGGCATAGGTGGCGGCGAAAACCTTGTCCTGCTGCGCTTCGTTCAGCTCGATGCCGTGCAAAAACGGCGGCAAGTCGGGCGGCGGCCCTGGCTGGGCCAGCGCCAGCAGCGGCATGCTGCAGGCGGACAGCAGCAACAGGGATACAACAATGCTCAGGTATTTCATCGGGATTTCCTTTCGTGGCGGTCAGCCCTGATTGTCCGCGTCTGGCGTGTAAAGCAACGTCAGGGCCGCGTAAAAGCGCGTAAAGGAAGGGCAGCAAATGTAAGCGAACGTGTGTAAAAGCGGGTAAAACCGCGCTGAACAGCGCCTGTTGACTGCTATCATCGGACGATATTCACCCGAAAAAAGCACAGGCATGAGCAAGGTTTTGTTAATCGATGACGACGTGGAACTGGTCGGCATGTTCCAGGAATACCTGACGCAGGAAGGTTTCGATGCCCGCGCCGTGCATGACGGCGAAAGCGGTGCAGCCGAAGCGCTGACGGGCCTGTACGCGATCGCCATCCTCGACGTCATGATGCCACGCATGAATGGCCTGGAAACGCTGCGCCGCATCCGCGCCGGCAGCAACCTGCCCATCCTGATGCTGACGGCGCGCGGCGACGATACGGACCGCATCGTGGGCCTGGAGCTGGGCGCCGACGATTACGTGACAAAACCATGCACGCCGCGCGAGCTGACGGCCCGCATCCGCGCCATTCTGCGCCGCGCGCAAGCGGCGCCGCACGATGCGTCGGGCCTCGCGCCACTGACCGTGGGGCAACTGACGATGTGGCCGGAACAGCGACGCGTTTCCTGGGCCGGCGCGCACCTGGAGCTGACGAGCACGGAATTCAACCTGCTGGAAGTGCTGGTGCGCCATGCGGGCAAACCCGTGAGCAAGAATCAATTGTCGGAACTGGGCCTGGGACGGCCCATGGCCCGCTTCGACCGCAATATCGACGTGCACTTGAGCAGCCTGCGCCGCAAGCTCGGCAGCCTGGCCGACGGCCGCTCCTGCCTGCAAACCGTGTACCGCCTCGGCTACCAGCTGATCAAGGAGTAAGCGTGGGCCGTTTGTTCTGGAAGTTTTTTCTGTGCATCATGCTGGCGCAAGTGACGGCCACCATCGGCATCGGCGGCACCTTCTGGCTGAAAAACCGGGCTGCGCAGCAGGAACGGGCCCTCGACATCGACACCAGTCCGCCCGCGCAAATGATCATCGAGGCCGCCAGCGCCACCCTGGAAGCGGGCGGCAGCCAGGCCTTGCGGCAATTCCTGGGCAAGCTAGAGCGCATGCGCGTGTTTGCCGTCGATGCCAAAGGACAAGAATTGATGGGCCGCGCCGTGCATCCCGCCATGCTGGCCAAGGCGCGCGCCATGCTGGAGCAAAGCCAGGCCCATCCCGTCGTGCGCGACGCGGCCGGCAGCGACGGCAAGCGCTACCTGCTGTTCCTGCCCTCGTCCGAACGTTTCCGCAATGCCGAGGCTGGGGCCGCGCGCGACACGCTGAACGCCGTCGCCATGAGCGGACCGCGCGCCATGGGACCCGCTCCACGACCCCACGAAACGGGCGCCCCGCCGCCACGCGGCGAATTCGGCCGCGGCCCGCCGCGCATGGACACGCCCTACCGCAACTTCATTCCCCTGGGCGCCGCCATCGCCGCCAGCCTGCTGTTTTCCTTTTTGCTGGCCTGGTATTTTGCGCGCCCCATCCGCGACCTGCGGCAGGCATTCGAGGCCGCCTCGCACGGCAACCTGGCGCCGCGCTTTCAGGCCAGCGGCAAGCGCGGCGATGAATTGACGGACCTGGGCCGCGATTTCGACCGCATGACGGGCCGCTTGCGCAATCTCATGGATAGCCAGACGCGCTTGCTGCATGACGTCTCGCACGAACTGCGCTCGCCGCTGGCGCGCTTGCAGGCCGCCATCGGCCTGGCGCACCAGCAGCCGGAAAAGATGGCCGCCTCGATGCAGCGCATCGAACGCGAAAGCGAACGCATGGATAAACTGATCGGTGAGCTGCTGACCCTGTCGCGGCTGGAGGCGGGAGCCGGGCACACGCACAGCGAAGACGTCGGCATCGCCGACCTCGTGCACGATATCGTGGACGACGCCCGCTATGAAGCCAGGGCGCGCCAGCTGGGCATCGCCCTGGCGGGCGACGCGGCTACTGCCGACGCCTGCGTCACGGGCCAGCCGGAACTGCTGGCACGCGCCGTGGAAAACGTGGTGCGCAATGCCATCAAGCACAGCCCGGATGGCGGCACGGTGAACGTGGAGCTGTCGCGCCAGAGCGACTGGCTGCGTATCGCCGTGCTGGACCGGGGCCCCGGCGTCGCCAGCGCCGACCTGGCCCGTATCTTTGAACCGTTCTTCCGCGCCAGCAATACCCAGCACAGCACGGATGGCCACGGCCTGGGCCTGGCCATCGCCCAGCACGTCATCAGCGCCCATGGCGGCCGCATCGGGGCCAGCTTGCGCAGTGGTGGCGGACTGTGCGTGGAAATGCTGCTGCCCGTCAAAACGCCAGGCTGACCTGTCGGCGAGCCTGGCGTCTTTTTTGTGGATGTGTTGTTACGCCTGCGTATCGATGATGCTGCCCAGGGTCGACGAACTTGACCTGGCAGGACTGGCCGCAGTGTCGGCGCCGCTGGCCGTCTGGGAATCTTGTTGCGCCGCCTGTTGCGCGGCTGCTGCTTGCAATTGGGCAATCTGCGCCTGCAAGGCCTGGATTTGCTGCGCCAGCTGCTGCTGCAACTTTTGCGACGCTTCCGTCTGCTCGCCCTTCTGCGACTCCGTCAACTGCTTTTGCGCCGCCGTGATCTGCTTTTGCAGCGCCGCGATCTGCGAGCCGCTGCCCGTACTGGCGCTACTGGCCGCGCCGCCTGAACCGATTGCCGCTACCATACTGTCTCCTCAGTGTTTCAATACCAAGGTTAACGGCAGGCATGGAGCGCGGATCTAGGGCGGCGGGTGTAAAGGCAGGTAAAGACAGCTAAGCCGGCTGGCGCCCCGCCCTGCACCGCAATCAGGTCTTCGGCAACGTCACGCCAACCTGGCCCTGGTATTTGCCGCCGCGGTCCTTGTACGACGTTTCGCACACTTCATCGGACTCGAAGAACAGCACTTGCGCCACACCTTCGTTGGCGTAGATTTTCGCCGGCAGCGGGGTCGTGTTGGAAAACTCCAGGGTCACATAACCTTCCCATTCCGGTTCGAACGGGGTGACGTTGACGATGATGCCGCAGCGCGCATAGGTGCTCTTGCCCAGGCAAATCGTCAGCACGTTGCGGGGAATGCGGAAGTATTCCACGGTACGGGCCAGCGCGAACGAGTTCGGCGGGATGATGCAATAGCCCTTGCCCGACACGTCGACGAAGTTATTCGCGTCAAAATCCTTGGGATCGACGATGGTCGTGTTGATGTTGGTAAACAACTTGAACTCGTCGGCGCAGCGGATGTCATAGCCATAGCTGGACGTGCCGTAGGACACGATGCGGTTGCCGTCGCGTTCCTTGACCTGGCCTGGTTCGAACGGCTCGATCATGCCCGTTGTTTCCGCCATGCGGCGTATCCATTTATCGCTTTTAATCGTCATCGCAGCAGTATCTTTCTAGAATATCGGAATGGCTGGGACCGCACGCCTGGTGCAGGCGCGGCCCGGATGGCAGGATTTTACGCGAAAATCCGCCGCCGTTGGCCCCCATCGCCTGAAAATCCTCGGCGATATTCTATTGTTTCGCCAGCAATGCCGTGATCATTTCGCGCACCACTTGCGCCGTCAGCTCGGGGTTTTCCATGGGAAACAGATGGCCGCCCGGCACCTGGCGGAAAAACTTGCCGACCAGCTTGCGCGTGGCCTTCAAGCCCGCCTGGCGGCATTCCACCGATTCCGTGCCGCCGATAAAGCCGATGGGGACGGGAAAACCGTCCTTGACGAGGCCGCCAATATGGTGCGGCAGGCTGCGGTAGACGTCCGTTTCCACTTCGCGCGTAAAGCGCAGCTGCACCCCTTCCGGATGAGGCACCAGGCCGCTGTCGATGTAGTCGCGCAACACGTTCGGCGCCCAGATGGCGAACATGTCCTTGGCGGCAAAATGTTCATACGCGGCTTGCGCGTCGGGCCACAGCTTGCGCCGCCTGGCGGAAAAACGCGATGGGGAGAAGCGCTCGCCCAGCGCCGTGTTGCGCGCCAGCCGCACCAGCAAGGCGCGCCAGCCCGCCACCACGGGCGAATCGAGCAAGACCACGCAGCGCACGAGGTCGGGCCGCTGCTTGGCCACCATCACGCTGAGCATGCCGCCGAGCGAGTGGCCGACGAGGATGACGGGCGCGCTGTAACGGCGCTCGAGCTCGTCGATATACTCGCGCACCAGCTCGGGCCAGCCCGTGCTGACCGGGTATGCGGGGTCGTGCGCATGCATGTCGAGCGCCTGCACGGTGTAGTGCTGGCCCAGCAAGCCGAACAGCTTGCGGTAGGTGCCGGCAGGATAACTGTTGGCGTGGGCAAAGTGCAGTTGCGGGAGGATCATCGTGGGGCGGTGCCGGTGAATGCGATAGGCAATTGTAATGGCATGCCGGCAAGGCGGATCAGAGGAAGACCTCTAATTGCGGGCGCACTGGCGCCATGCCGGGCACGAACGAGGCCAGCACTTCGCCCAGCTCGGCCATCGATTCGACTACACAGAATGCCCCATCAAATGCATGCTCGCGGTTCATGTGATTGCGCACGATGATGCACTCGAGCCCAGCCGCATTGGCGGCGCGCAAGCCGCGCGGCGAGTCTTCCACGGCCACGCAGTCGGCGGCAGCCAGGCCCAGGCGCTGCAAGCCCAGCTGGTAGCCGTCGGGCGCCGGCTTGCTTTCGCCATACATTTCACGCGTCAGCACGAAGTCGAAGTGCTGCAGCAAGCCCGTGGCCGCATGGCTGATCCGGAAATGCTGTTCGTAGGCGCTGGTGACCACGCCCATGGCCACGTGCGGACGCAGCGCCGCCAGTACTTGCCCGATGCCGGGCATGGCCAGCCGGCGCGCCTGGCGCAAGCGTTCGGCAAACAGCACCGTGCGCTCGGCCCGCAGGCGCTCGACCAGCTCGATCTCGTGGCCCTGCCCCAGCAACACATGCCAGGCGCCGTAGTTATTGTCCAGGAACCAGTCAAAGAATTGCTTCGGCGTCAGGTCTATGCCGTAGGGCAAGAGCAAGTCGCGGTTGCTTTCGTAAAACAGCTGTTCGGTATCGACCAGCACGCCATCGTTGTCCCACAGCACGCCCTGGATGGTTTTCATGGCTTGTTGTCGTTCAAAAACTTACTTGAAGAAGATGTCGTAGGACAACTTGACGATCAGCAGCACCAGCAACACGAGGAAGAGAATGCGCACAAAGGCGGCGCCACGGCGCACGGCGATCCAGGTGCCCGTCAGCGCGCCCAGGATATTGCATACGGCCATCGGTGCGGCCACCGCATACACCACGTGGCCGGCGGGAATGAAGAAGGCCAGCGCGGCCACGTTGGTGGCGATATTCACCAGTTTCGAGCAGGCCGAGGCAAGGATGAAATCGAAACCGAAGACGCGGATGAACAGGAAAATCAAAAAGCTGCCCGTGCCCGGCCCGAACAGGCCGTCATAAAAACCGATGGCGCCGCCGATGACGATGGCGAGGATGCGTTCGCGCGGACCGATGGGACGCGCTTCGCGGGTCGTGCCGAAATCCTTCTTGATGAAGGTGTAGATGGCCATGATGATGATCAGCACCAGCACCATGGGGCGCACCACTTGCTGCGGCACGTAGGACACGGCGGCCGCGCCGATGAAGGACATGACAAAGGCGCTGGCCACGGCCGGCAGCACCAGCAGCCACGGGATATGTACCTTGCCGACAAACGAGCGGGCGGCAAACGTGGTGCCGCAGGCGGACGCCAGTTTATTCGTGCCCAGCAAGGACGTCGAGGCCATGTTCGGCATCAGGTTGAACAGGGCCGGCAGCTGTATCAACCCGCCCCCGCCCACGGCGGCGTCGATGAGGCCGGCAAAGAAGGCAAATAAACACAGCAGCGAGATGGTCAGCATGATAGGCAATATGGAATGATCGACAGCGGCAGTATAGGCGCCGTGGATTTTTTCCGATGCAACTTCAAATTGCGGAAAACGCAATCTGGCGTAACGCTTGACGGAATGCGCCCCATGCGGTCTACTGGCCTCTTTTGCCGGGAGTGACGCGATGTCGATGAAACTGATGTGGGAGATCCGCGCCTTCTGCACCGTGGTCGAAAAGCGCAGCTTCATCCACGCGGCGCGCATGCTGGGGCGTTCGCCGTCGGCCGTCACGCGCGCCATCCAGTTCCTCGAGGAAGCCATCGGCGCCGAGCTGATCCTGCGCACGCAAAAGCAGTTCACCCTGACGACGGCCGGGGAAACGTATTACGCATCGGCCAAGCACTTGCTGGAAACGCAGGCCGAAGCGGAAGACCAGCTGGCTGAGCTGAGCAACTCGCCGCAAGGCTGGGTGCGCCTGTCGGCGCCGGAAATCCTGTCCTTGGGCTTCTTGCCGAAAGTGGTGGCGCAATTTTCACGCGACTACCCGAACGTGTCCGTGGACATCCATTTCTCGGACAAATCGATCGACCCCATCCAGGAAAAGCTCGACTTCGCCATCCGCGGCGCCTTCCCCCAGTCGAGCGAGCTGATCGGCTACCCCCTGTGGAACTACCGCCGCTACATGTACGCCTCGCCCGACTATATCGCCCGCATGGGCGCGCCCGAGGAACCCGAAGAGCTGGCCGGCCATGACATCATCATGCACTCGGCCCCCCGCATCCTGCGCGACTGGCATTTCGTCTCCGGCGAACGCAACGTGCGCTACCAGGTGCAGCCGCGTTTCCGCTTCACGTCGGGCATCGCCACTTTTCAAGCGGCCCTGGAAGGCGCAGGCATCGTGCGCCTGGCCAGCTGGCTGGCCGAACCCGCCGTGGCCGCCGGCACCCTGCGCCGGGTTTGCACGGCGTACCGGCTGACCTCGTCGAAGGAGCTCGATCCCAGCATCCATGCGGTCTACGGCACTTCGCGCATGGCCAAGGGCGCGCGGCTGTTTCTCGAATATGTGCGGCAGCGGGGGCTGGAGATACCGGATGAGCGGCACAGCTGACGCTGCGCCGATGAATGGCCGTTACGGCTTGATGCGAACGGAAACAGGCGTGCCCAGGACCCACGCCACGTCATAGATAGGCGCCTCGCCGCGAAACGATATCGCGATGAGCTCCAGCAGCGCTTCCGTTCCATGCGCGATAAAGGTTTCCACATAGCCGTCGGAACCCACATGGTGGTAAGCCACCTCCTTCGCTTTCACCAGCGGCGCCGGCCCGACAACGGCGGATCCCTGGAAGCGAAAAACCAGCACGCAGCCTGTTCTTTCCGCCTGCAAAAGCGCGCCCTGCAGTCCCTGCGACAGCGTCACGTGGCCAAAAACGCCTTGCAGCTGTCGCTGCTTCACTATGGCCTCGGCGGTTGACTCGTCCGTCACATGATACAGATAAGGGTGCTGCAGGCGAACGGCGTCAGCTGGCCGTCCTTGCAAATCATATGACAGCGTCTTCGACTGCTTGCTTTGGGAGCGGATACACGCCTCAAAGCTGATCTCCGGCACGGTCGCCTTTTTCTTCCAACTGAACCAGCCCATCTCCACCCTTTCAGAATATTCCAGGCAGCACCGGGGCTGCCAAGCCGTAACAGATTTATACCATTGATGCAGCGGCGACCGCTAGCGCCCATGCCAGTAGCGCGGCCGGCTGGACCGATACCGCGTCACGGCTATACCCTCCCCAAACTCCAGCACCACCGCCCCTTCCACATCCGTGCGCAGCCGGGCAATCCCCATGTCGCCATAGCGCGCATACACTTGCGGCTTCGGATGTTTGTAGCGATTCCTGTGTCCCACCTGGAAAATCGCCAGGGCCGGATGGACAGCGTACAAAAATGCCGGTGTCGACGAGGTGCCGCTGCCGTGGTGCGGCGCCAGCAGGACGTCGGCCGCCAGTTCGCCCTCCGCAGAACGGGCCAGCAATTGCGCCTCCTGCGCCGCTTCGATATCGCCGGCCAGCAGGATCGAGTGCTTGCCTGCCGTGATTTTCACGGTGCAGCTGCGGGCGTTCGGCTTCAGGGCAATGTCCATGTGGCTGGCGGGTAACGGGTGCAGCATGGCGAAGTGCACACCTTCCCACGTCCAGCTCTGGCCCGCCGTGCAGTGCAGATAAGGCCGGTGCGATTCCCGCTGGAACTCGACGGCCGGATGGCCATCGAACAGCGACGAGGCCAGCCAGCCCACCTGCACGTTCTCGAGCAGGGACATGGCGCCGCCCGCGTGGTCGAGGTCGCTGTGGGAAATGATCACGCCGTCGAGCTTGGCAATGCCGCGCGCCCGCAAGTAAGGCACGATGACCCTGCTGGCGCCATCGGAATCGAGGCTGTAGGCGGGGCCCGTGTCGTACAGCAGACGGTGTCCATGCGTTTCCACCAGCACGGCCATGCCCTGCCCCACGTCGAAAGCCGTCACCCACAGCTGGCCCGGCGGCGGGCTCGACGGCAAGGCCGTCAGCAGCGGCAGCCAGCCCAGCATGCCCGCCCAGCGATGCGGCCATCCGCGTGGCGCCAGCAGCCAAGCCGTGCCAAACAAGGCCCAGCAAAAACTCCACATTGGCGGCGCGGGCGCCGTCCACACGGCAAAGCGGCGGGCACCCAGCCATTCCAGCACCTGCGCCAGCATCTGCACGATGGCGTGCGCCAGCAGCAACAGCCCATCGGACAGGGGCGCAGGCAGCAGGCTGCCCGCCAACGACAAGGGCGTGACGACCAGGCTGATGACGGGAATGGCCAGCGCATTGGCCACGGGAGAAACCAGCGATACTTGCGAGAACAGCAGCATCGTCAACGGCACCAGCCCCACCGTCACCACATACTGCGTGTGCGCGCCCAGCGCCACGACCGCGCGCAGGCGGCGCCAGCGGCCAGCCTGCGGCGGCATGGGCGCCGTGGTGCGGCCCGCCGTCGCGTACAGCATGGTGGCGACGGCGCCGAACGACAGCCAGAAGCCGGGCCACAGCACGGCCCACGGGTCAAGCAGCACAACGGCGCCCAGCGCCAGGCACAGCACGTGAACGATGCTGGTGATACGCCCCAGCCACAGGGCCAGCGCCACCACCAGCAACATATACAAGGTGCGCTGCGCTGGCACGCCGAAGCCGGCCAGCAGCACATAAAGAAAGGCCGCCAGCGCACCGGCCAGCGCCGCCACCTTTTGCGCCGGCAGCCGCAAGGGCAGTTGCCAGTCGGTAAAGAATGAACGGCGCCACAGCGCACCCGCGCCCAAGGCGAACAGTCCCGCGATCATGGTGATGTGCAAGCCGGAAATCGAAATCAGATGGCTGACGCCCGTGCGGTTGAACACTTGCCAGTCAGACTGGGGAATGGCGCGCTGATCCCCCACCACCAGCGCCACGATCACGCCCGCATACTGCTTGCCTTCCAGGCTGCGGGCGATGCGCGCGCGCAGGGCTGCGCGGCTGGCCTCCACCACCCTGCCGAAGCCGGGCACGAAGGCAGCCAGGCGCACGTTCGGCGTGTCCGCGCGCGGCTGCGGCCGTACATAACCGGTGGCGCGCACGCCCTGCTCCAGCAGCCACGCCTCGTAGTCGAAACCCATTGGGTTCGCATTGCCGTGCGGGCGCTGCAGCCGCACCGTGAGGCGCCAGCGCTCGCCCGGTTGCACGTCGCCCACGGCGTTCGTCACGGCATCGCGAAAACCCGCGTACCAGGACAGGGCGATCAAGGGCGGCACCTTCGCCCCAACCGCCTTTTCCACGGCAAAGTTGAAGCGCACGCCCTGCTCGAAGCGGTAGGGCAGGCTGGCCACTGTACCGATCACGGTGATGTCCTGGCCTTCGTCTTTCAATGCCAGCTCGGATGAGAGGGCCGAGTGCGCCAGGAACGCGGCCCAAAGGTAGCCAAACACCAGCCCGAACAGGCATCGCATAGAAATGCGCAAGCCCGTATGCCAGCCGCGCGTGACATAACCGAGCATCATGAGCAAAAGGCTGGCCAGTAGCAGCGCCGCACCGGCATGCGCCGGCAGTGCCGCCTGCATCTGCAGCCAGAAAGCGCCAGCGGAAAAGCCGAGTAGGAAGGTGCGCATGACAGGTCGAAGCAGCGCGACTCAAGCTCACCAATATAAACGGCGCTACATGAATGCGCGCGAGCATGCGGGCGACAGGTTTGATACGGCGCAGGGAAAAGCGGAATAGCTCAATCAATACCACGCTTCTATCATCGCTGCCATGGCACGCTATCTGCGCGGCAAATCGACCGGCGGCTGGTAGAAAGACATAAGCCAGCACGCAAGGTTCACCATAGCGCCATCGTCAAACCGTTTTTTCTTGTTGATCAATGAAAATATTGAAGAAGTGCAGATTCCGTATTCAACGGCTCACATGCGCCATCAACATAAAGAACCGCCAATCCCAAGGAATTGCAACCTGCTGATTGCCCTCGCTGACTTCCAGTTGTATTTTTCTTTAACCCTGCAGGCGTCTGAACAAGCGGCATCGCGCATGCACGGCAAGTCAGCGTCATATGCCGATCACATCACCTGAAGCACCACCAATTTCTTGGGATGATTTACCGTGGATACAACATCGGCTAGCATGCCAGGCAATTCATTCAGGATAGAAAAGGCGGTGGAAAAATCCTCCGGGGCTTGTGCCTCCATGTCGCTGGAATCGCGCCAAACGATCAAGATGCCATTCTCGTTCAATCCATCCAGACCCGACCATACGGAATCGTCAAGCGCATCCCAGCTTGCATTACTTTGTAATGGCGGATCGAGAGGAAGCGTATCGCGTACGCCATCAAAGAAAGCATCCTTGGACGACATTTTCCCGGGAAGATGAAGAACACGCATGCCCTGCGCTTGCGCATCGAGAATGACCTTCTCGGCAGTTGCCGCATCGATAGCAAAAAAACCTTGGCGACTCAACATTATTACTTTCCCAGTCTCCCTATCACAAGCGACGCCAGCCAGGCTGAAGCACCGCAGTCCATTTCTCAACGTTTCCATGCTAGCATGCCTGTCCACGCCCTGGGGCGTCCGCCCTTCCCATATCGAACGCTACATGAACGCGATTTCAACCGCCGAGATATATCTGCAGGACTTCCATCAACGCCAGGTCGGTGTGACGCCCGCCGCGTTTGCGCACCTGCCGGCACATGCGGCATCAGCTACCTACGCCTCATCCTACGAAGTGTTGACCAGCCTGGTACCGGCCGTGGACACGCCCTTGACCGTACTCGACCTGGCCTGCGGCGATGGCCATCTGCTGGGTTTGCTGGCAGCGCGGCAACAGGCGCAGCTGCAACTGCTCGGCATCGACATGAGCCAAGGTGAACTGGCTGCCGCGCGCGCCGCCCTGCCCCTGTCCGTGCATCTGCTGCATGGCCGCGGCCAGGCGCTGGACCTGCCATCGGCCAGCGTCGATTATCTCGTGTCGCACATGGCGCTGATGCTGATGGACGACATCGAACAAGTCGTGCGCGAAACGCGCCGCGTGCTGCGTCCCGATGGCCAGTTCGCGGCCATCGTCGGCAGGACGTTCTTGCTGGGCGAAGTCAACGACGTTTTCATGCGCGTGTTCAAGCCGATCGCCAGCACCGAACTGCCGCCGCTGCGCTTTGGCGACCGGCGCACGGGCTCCGAAGCGGGCTGGCGCGAGCTGCTCGATGGCAGTTTCGCAGATGTTGAATTCGACGACATCGACGTATCATGGACGCCCACGCCGGGCGAACTGTGGACGGCCCTGCTGGACACCTACGATATCGACCGCCTGGACGACGGCGCCAGACAGCGCCTGCGCGGCGCATTCCTGGACGCCGTGGCGCCGCTGCAAGGCGGCGATGGCAAGATCGCCACAGGGTGGGGATTGCGCCTGGTGCGGGCCCGGGCCGCCTGAACATGCAGCTACCGGGGCCGGCCACCACCGGCCACCGCCATCGACGGTATAATCGGCCTCGCTTACTTCAACACCCAGGCACGACATGACTTCCTCCCCACTTCCTCCCTACACTTCCACCGACATTTCCGACAGCAGCGAAGACAATAACGACGCTACCCTCGTCGCGGAACTGGGGGAGTTGGCCGAGCATATCCGCCTCGTCAAGATGGAAGGCCGCGTTTTCGTGCGCTTTTCCGGCGTGGTCAAGGCCGGCCACCTGGTGGTGCCGTATGCGCTGGTGCCCGCACAGGGCGTGCTGGCGCGGCCAGCCAAGTGGCGCAAGATGGACCGCGAGGCCAAGCTGGCCCTCGTGCGCGAACGGGCCAGCGCGGCCGTCTTCGAGGAGCTGCGCCAGCACGTGCTCGATTTCGTCGCCGATATCGCGGGCCTGAGCGAGGACGTGGATACGGACCCGATGGTCTTCCTGCACACCTTGGCCGACATGCAGACGTCGGAGCCGGCGGGCATGGTGTTCGACCGCATCCGCCAGCGCTTCAATCACGCCATCGAGCGCCAGCAGGAAGAACAGCACGCGGCGCGCACGCGCCAGAGCATCAACCTGGCCGAATACCCGGCCTCGTTCGAGATGGCGCGCCGCCTGCCGCGCCGCTTCATCGCCCTGCTGGGTCCGACGAACTCCGGCAAGACGCACCGCGCCATGGAAGCGCTGGTCAAGGCCAAGAGCGGCATCTACCTGGCGCCCTTGCGCTTGCTGGCCCTGGAAAATTACGAGCGCCTGCAGGAAGCCGCGCCGCACGGCAAACCGCTGGCAGTGAGCCTGATCACGGGCGAGGAACGTCGGGTCGTCGACGGCGCCACGCACGTGGCCAGCACGGTGGAAATGCTGGACACGAAAACCGTCGTGGAAGTGGCCGTCATCGATGAGATCCAGATGCTGGCCGACCCGGACCGGGGTGCCGCGTGGACGGCAGCCGTGTGCGGCGCGCCCGCCCACACGGTCTACCTGGTAGGAGCGCCCGAAGCGCGGCGCGCCATCGAGGCGCTGGCCGAGCGCCTCGAATGCCCGCTGGAAGTGCACGTATTAAAACGCATGGCGCCCCTGTCGATGGAGCCGACGGCCGTGCGCAAGGTGCGCAACCTGCGCCGCGGCGACGCCGTCATCGCCTTTTCGCGCCGCGAAGTGCTGATGTGGCGCGACATGATCACGGAAACGGGCCTGTCCGTGGCCACCGTCTACGGCAACCTGTCGCCCGAAGTGCGGCGCGCGCAGGCGCAGCGCTTCCGCGACGGCACGGCCGATATCGTCGTCGGCACGGATGCGCTGGCAATGGGCCTGAACATGCCGATCGCACGCATCGTGATGACCACCTGCGTCAAATACAATGGCCGCGAAGAGGAAGAGATTTCAGCCGCGCTGGCGCGCCAGATCGCCGGGCGCGCGGGCCGTTACGGCGTGCATGAAGAGGGCCTGGTGGCCGGCTACGACAACGAGACGCATGAAGTGATGCGCGCCCTGCTGAAGGAAAAGCTGCACCCGCTGAACACGAGCGGCTTTGCCGTGGCGCCATCGCTCGAACATCTGCACCGCATTTCGTCGGTGACGGGCGAGCTGTCGCTGTCAAAACTGCTGCGCCGCTTCATCCACAATATCGACGTGCCGGATGGCTTCTTCTTCCCCCGCATCACGGAAGACCAGAAGGAGCGCGCCGTCTGGCTCGATACCCTGCCCCTGTCCGTGGCCGACAAGTTCACCCTGTCGCTGGTACCGATATCGAGCAAGGTGCCGTCCTTGCAAACGGCGTGGGAACACTGGGCGAAGAATCTGTCGCAGGGGAAAGTCAGCACCTTGCGCCAGCATGCATATGGCGGCGGCACGCAGAATCTGCAGCAGGTGGAGGACACTTGCCGCTACTATTCCGCGTATGCCTGGCTCAGCTACCGCCTGCCCGAATTCTTCCCCGATATCGACGTGGCGCAAAACCTGTCGCGCGATGCGTCGGAGCGGGTCGATTCCATCCTGCGCGCACACAATGCGGCCTCGCGCGGACGCTCGAAGAAATTCAGGTAAACGTCAACGGAGTGGCCAGAACCAGACCTCGCCACAATCCCAGTAGCACTCGGTGCCGCACACCTTCACGCCGATGGAGGGCAACAGGATGTCGATATGCCCACCCGCGCCGCCCAGGTAGCCGGGAATGCGGAAAAAAGCGACGAGGCCCTGGCGCTGGCCGATGCCTTCGATGGCCGCACCGGCAGCGAATTTTTCGGGCGCGCCAAACATCGACGGGCTGGCCAGCATGTGCGCCAGCTTGGCCTGCCCAGGCTCGATCAGCGTGCCCTTGAATGGCCCCCTGCGGATGGCCATGCGGCCCTTGACCTTCACGCCGGCCTTGATCAGCGCCAGGCTGACGCGGATGGCGCAGGTGTTGGCAAAGCTATCCTTGCCGATCAAGTCTTCCCAGCCGATTTCGCGGAACAGGGCCGCCTGGTCGACGGCCGCCACGCTCGAGTAATTTTCACGCAGATTGATGAATGCAGGTTTCACGCCAGCCTCCCGTCGTCCCTGGTCGACAGGGAACATCAGGCCAATTGTAGGACGATGCGGCAGCCCCGCACTGAGCGAGGTCAAGCGTAGGCCCGGTAGGTCGGGTAGGTCGGGTTAGGCCAAAGGCCGTAACCCGACAACATCCGTAACGCCAACGATATATCGAATTAGTGCCGGTTACGGTTTGCCCGGCGCCGCATAATGCAACTTGAGCACCAGCCCATTATGGTCGTCGGCCATATAGATATCGCCGTCCTGCCCCAGCTTCACGTCGACGGGCGCGCCCCTGCCCTGCTTGCCCTTGCGCTCCCAGTTGCCGATCAATTCGACGGACTTGCCCAGCGGCGCACCGGCCTTGTCGGGCAGCAGGGCCACCAGACGGTGGCCGTTGCTGCGGTAGCCGTGGTAGCCGATGATCAGGCTATTCTTGTACAGCGCCGGGAAGCGGCTGGCCGTGTAAAACGTCATGCCCAGCGGCGCGGCATGGCCTGGCAGCAGGCGCTCGGGTGCCGCATATTGGGCGTCGCAAGCCGTCTTCGGATATTCGGGACTGGCGACGTTGTCGTCATAGCAGTACGGCCAGCCGTAGTGCCGGTCGGCCTTGATCAGATTCAGTTCCTCGTGCGGCAGGTTCTCGTCGCTTTTGAGCTGGGGCATGGCGGCCTGGATGGCGTCGCGCGAGTTTTCCGCCTGCCACAGCTCGCCCGTCGCAGGGTGAAAAGCCAGCGCCATCGAGTTGCGCAAGCCGCGCGCATGCGTGCGCCAGCTCGTCACCGTGCCAGCCGGCCAGGCCATCGTGTATTCGCGGATGGCGCCCAGCGCTTCCAGTCCCTCCGCCGAAGGGCATGCCTTGGCCGGATCGGGCGCCTTGCCGTCGTTCTCGCAATGGTCTGTGCTCGAGCCCACGTTCACGTACAGGTCGCCCTTGGGGCTGAAGCGCATATTCGTCAGCAAGTGCAAACCGAGGCCCGGCAGGCGCGGGGTCTTGGCCGTGCCGCCGATCACGTCGGTCAGGGTGCGCTTGGCGTCGCGCAGGTCGAAGCGGAAGATGCGCCCTACTTCGCCCACGTAGACCATGCCGTCCGGGCCCTGCACGATACCGTTCGGGCGATCGAGCTTATCGAGCAGCAGCTTGCGCTCGTAGCCGCCACCGGCCGCCTTCGGCTGCAACAGCCACAATTTACCCTGCTTCGGCGCCCATCCCGTCATGTCGGTGACGAGGATGTCGCCATTCGTCAGCGGCAGCACGCCACGGGGGAATTTCAGGCCGTCGGCCAGCACGGCCACGCAAAAGCCAGCCGGCGTGGCGACGTCGAGACGGGGCATGCCGTCGCACTGGGCGCCGGCGGCGGCCATGGCTGGCGCAAACGCGGTGGACATGCAGGCTGCCAGGGCACCCGCGAGCATTTTCTTGTTCATGGTCTCATTCCATCAAAGGTAATCGGGGCATCACGGCGCGCGCGTTGGCGCTGGTGGCAATGGCCACGTCGGCCAATGCCAGGCCGCGCAGCTCGGCCAGCACGGCGCCGATGCGCGGCAATTCTTCGGGGCTGTTGCGGCCCGGGTGTACCCAGCTGGGGGAAATATCGGGCGCGTCCGTCTCCAGCACGATGGCGTCCAGGGGCAATTCCGTGGCCATGCGGCGTATCTGCAGCGCGCGCGTAAACGTCATGGCACCCCCGAAACCGAGCTTGAAACCCAGGTCGATATAGCCCTGCGCCTGCTGGAAGCTGCCATTGAACGCATGGGCGATGCCGCCGTTCGGGAGGATCTGGCGCGCGTGCTTGAGGACGATGTCCTGCGAGCGGCGCACGTGGGTGAGCACGGGCAGGTCGAAGTCGCGGGCGATTCTCAGCTGCTCGCGCAAAAAATGCTCCTGCTTGGCGCGCATGGCCGGTTCGCACAGCATGGGGATGAAGAAATCGAGGCCGATCTCGCCGATGGCGACGAAGCGCGGGTCATTCATGGCCAGCGCCACGGCCTCGCGCAGGGCGATCAAATCGTCTTCGGTGGCGTGCGGCACGTAGATCGGATGGATGCCCAGCGCATAGCAGGCGTTGGGCGCCGCTGCCGCCAGGTCGCGCACGATGGCGAAATTGGCCCGTTCGACGGCGGGGATGACAATCATGCCCACGCCCTGCTGCTGCTGCGCGCGCGCCGCCACCTGCAGCGATTCGCTGCCAAATTTATGCGCGTCGAGGTGGCAGTGCGTGTCGATCCACAGCATGGCGGTTCCTTAGTATTGCTCAGTATTGATAAGGCTGCAGCCCTTCGTCCGTCAGGCGCAGCACGCGGTCGCAGCGCTTGGCCAGTTCGATATCGTGCGTGACGATGACGAAGGCCGTGCCCAGGGTGCGCGACAGTTCCAGCATCAGGTCGAAAATCTGTTCGGCCGTGGCGTGATCGAGATTGCCCGTCGGTTCATCGGCCAGCACGCAGGCCGGCTGCGTGACGAGGGCGCGGGCCAGGGCCACGCGCTGGCGCTCGCCACCCGACAACTCGCCCGGCGTGTGCGTGACCCGCTTGGCCAGGTTGACGCGCGTGAGGATTTGCTGCGCCAGCTCGGTGGCCGGCGCGCGCTTCATGCGGCGGATCATCAAGGGCATGGCGACGTTGTCGAGCGCGGAAAACTCGGGCAGCAGGTGGTGGAACTGGTAGACGAAGCCCAGCGAGGCATTGCGCAAATCGCCGCGCGCCTTTTCGCTGAGGGTGGCGAAATCCTTGCCCAGCAAGGTCACGCTGCCGCTGGTCGGGGTATCGAGGCCACCCAGCAGATGCAGCAGGGTCGATTTGCCGGAGCCGGAGGCGCCGACGATGGCGACCCGCTCGCCGCGGTGGATGTCGATGTCGATGCCGGCCAGCACCTGCACCTTGTAGCTGCCCTGCGTGAAAGTCTTGCCCAGGCCGCGGCAGGAAAGGACGGCAGCGCCGCCATTGGAAGCAGGTTTGTTCAGATCGGTCATGGTCGTAGTCAGTGGTTTATTCATAGCGCAGGGCTTCCGCAGGTTTCACGCGGGCAGCCCACCAGCTTGGGTACAGGGTCGCCAAAAAGGCGAGGATCACGGCCAGCACGCCGATCTTGGTGACGTCGGGCCAGCGCAGGTCGGACGGCACGGTGCTGATGAAATAGATGTCCTTGGAGAGGAACTGCACGCCCAGCAAATGCTCGATGAAGGGCACGATGACGTCGATGTTCATGGCCACCAGCACGCCGCCGCCCACGCCGAGGATCGTGCCCAGGATGCCCACCAGCGCGCCCTGAATCATGAAGATCTTCATGATGGAACGGGGCGAAGCGCCCAGTGTGCGCAAAATCGCGATATCTGCCTGCTTGTCCGTCACCGTCATCACCAGGGTCGAGACGAGGTTGAAGGCGGCCACCGCGATGATCAGGGTCAGGATGATGAACATCATGCGTTTTTCCGTCTGCACGGCGGCGAACCAGTTGGCGTTCAGCTTGGACCAGTCGCGCAGCCACAGGTCGCCCGGCATGGTTTTCTTCAATTCTGCCGCCACTTGCGGCGCCTGGTTCATGTCGGCCAGGCGCAGACGCAGGCCCGACGGGCCGTCAAGGCGCAGCAAACGCTGGCCGTCTTCGATGTTGATGAAGGCCAGGCCCGCGTCGAACTCATTGTGGCCCGCCTGGAAGATGCCGCTGACAGTAAAGCTGCGCATGCGCGGCAGCACGCCGGCCGGCGTGACCTGGCCCTGCGCCAGCATCAAGGTGACTTTTTCGCCGAGGTTGACGCGCAAGGCCCGCGCCAGCTCGATGCCCAGCACGATATTGAAGGTGCCCGGCTGCAGCGCCTTGAAGCTGCCCATGCGCGTCTGGCCGGCCACGTCGGATACGTTCGGCTCTTCCTCGGGCAGCACGCCGCGCACGATGGCGGGTCGCAGCGCATCGTCGCGCAGCAGCATGCCCTGTGTTTCCACGAACGGCGCGGCGCCCTTCACGGCCGGATTCTTGAACGCTTGCGCAGCTTCCGCGCGCCAGTCCGGCATGCTGCCGCTGTTGTCGAACACTTCCACGTGGGCCAGCACGGACAGCATGCGGTCCGTCACTTCCTTCTGGAAGCCGTTCATCACGGACAGCACGACGATCAGCGCCGCCACGCCCAAGCCGATGCCGGCCATGGAAATGAGCGAGATAAAGGAGATAAAACTGTTGCGGCCACTGCGCTTGCCAGCCCGCGTGTAGCGCAGGCCGACCAGCCATTCGAAAGGAAGATTTTTTAACATGCTCATTGATTCGTTAATTCTCAGGGGTCTGACCCGCCGGGTCTGACCCCGGCAGTTTGTTGATCAGCCAATTACTCATACCGCAGCGCCTCGGCCGGCTTGACACGCGCGGCGCGCCAGCTCGGGTAGATCGTCGCCACCAGTGCCAGGCCAAAGGCGATCAGGCCGATCTGCGCCACGTCCAGCCAATGCACGTCGGACGGCACGGCGCTGATCTGGTAGATTTCCTTCGAGATGAAGTGCAGGCCGAAGATGCCTTCGATAAAAGGCACGATGACGCCCACGTTCAGCGCCAGCACGACGCCGCCGATCACGCCTAGGGCACTGCCCAGCAAGCCGACCAGCGCGCCCTGGATCATGAAAATCTTCATGATGGAGAATGGCGAGGCGCCCAGGGTGCGCAAAATCGCGATATCGGCCTGCTTGTCGGTGACCGACATTACAAGGGTCGAAACGAGGTTGAACGCGGCCACCGCAATGATCATGCTGAGGATGATGAACATCATGTTCTTCTGGCTTTGCACCAGCGCATACCAGCTGGCACTGGCGCGCGACCAGTCGCGCATCCACAGCTGGCCCGGCATCGACGCCTTGAGTTCGCGCGCCACCTGCGGCGCCTTGTTCATGTCATGCAGGCGCAAACGCAGGCCGGACGGGCCGTCGAGCTGCAGCAGCTGCTCCGCATCCTGCATGTTGACGAAGGCCAGGCTGCCATCGAGTTCATTGTGGCCCGCCTCGAAGATGCCAGCGACCTTGAGCGCGCGCATGCGCGGCATGACGATGCCATTGGCCGGATCGCCCGCCCTCGGCTCGCGTTCCAGCATCAGGGTGACGTTCTGCCCCACTTTCACGTCGAGCGCCTTGGCCAGGTCGATGCCCAGCACGATGTTGTACGAACCTGGCGTCAGATCGTTGAAACTGCCCTGCTTCATCTGGCTCGCCACGCTCGAAACGGTGGCTTCCTGCTGCGGCAGCACGCCGCGCACGACGGACGGGCGCATGGTTTCGTCGTTGAGCAGCATGCCCTGGGTTTCCACGAATGGCGACACGGCTTTCACTTGCGGGTTGGCGTAGGCGGCGCGCTCCTGCGCCTGCCAGTTCGGCATGGAGCCGCTGGTATCGAATACCTCGACGTGGGCCAGCACCGACATGAGCCGGTCCGTGACTTCCTTCTGGAAGCCGTTCATGACGGACAGCACGACGATCAGGGCGGCCACGCCCAGGCCGATGCCGGCCACGGAAATGAGGGAGATGAAGGAAATGAAGCTGTTGCGGCCACTGCGTTTCCCGGCGCGCGTATAGCGCACGCCGACCTGCCACTCGAAGGGAAATTGTTTGATGATGCTCATGCGCTCCCGCGACAACGATGATATGCGAGCGCGCAGTGTGCCACATAATGGGCATTTCATGCATCAAGTCTGCGTGATCCATGTGTGAAACCGCGCACGCCGGCCCTATTTTGCCTCCTGCGCCAGGCCGAACGCGTCCAGCAACCGCCCCGCCAGCGCATATTGCCGCATCTGCGCCAGGGTCAGACGGTGCAGCTGGTCGCTGCGCCGCTGCTGTATCGTGAAATAGCTGTCGCGCGTCTGGATGACCTGCTGCAGGTTGCGCCGGCCCGCCTCATACTGGATGGTCCCGCCGCGCACGACGAAGGCCATCTTCTTTTCCTGTTCGTCGAGCAGGGCCAGGGTACGCTGCGCATTGGCGATGCGCGGCAGCATGCTGGCCAGGTCGGCGCGCGTGCCCTGCTCGGCGCGCGCCACGTCCGCCTCGGCCGCCTGGGCGCGGCTGATGCTCTCGTCGCGCTGCGCCAGGCTGCCCCCGCCAAGCGGGAATTCCCAGGCAACACCCACCGACCAGCCCCGCTGCTGGATGGTCGACGGCGGCGGCGTGGTCTTGTTATTGAGCAGATGGCTGACATTCAGATCGATTTTAGGGGCCAGGGTGGCCGCCAAACCACGCACGCGCAGCTGGGCAGCTGCCGCCCGCTCGCGCGCGGCGCGCAACTGCGCGTGCTGCGTATCAGCATTCTCCAAAGCCTGCGCCGGCAGCGGCGCAAAGGCGAAATCGGCAAACTGCGCCACCGGTTCGAAGGCCAGCGCTTCGAGCTTGATGCGCGCCGCCTGCTGGTCCGTCAGCAAGCCGTCGTGTACCAGTTCCGCGTCCAGCTGCGAACTTTGCGCCAGTTCGCGGTCCACTTCCGACGCCTTGCCCAGTTCCGCCTGGCGCGTCACTTGCCGCACCAGCAGCGTCACGTCGCGCAGGCGTTCCTGCGACTGCAGCAGGCTGCGTTCCAGGCGCTGCATGTCGAAATATGCTTCGGCCAGCTTTTCCGCGCTGTCCGCGCGTGCCCGTTCCACGTCGAAGGCGGCGCCCGCCATCTCGCGCTCGGCCGCATCGAGTTCGGCGCGGTCGGCGCCGCCGTTGTAGACATTCCAGCGCACGCTCGCTTCCACCTGGTGCGTGCGGCGTTCGACATCCAGGGTGCCATCGAGGTCATTGCTGCGCCCCCGCGTGGCCTGCAGTGCCGCCGTCGGGAACAGGCGCGAGCGGGCCTGCTTGTAGCGCGCTTCGGTGGTGGCCAGCGCCGCCTGCGCCGCGATCACCTGCGGATCGCGCGGCACGGCGCGCGCCAGCAAGGCAGGCAAGCCGCGCGTGGACTGCGCCTGGAAAGTGGCCGGTGGCGCGGGTTGGGCCGCCGCATTTGCGCAGGCGAATGCCATGCAAAGTAAAAAAGCACGCATCACCGCTCCTGCAGGGAAGACTGCAAGCCGCGCAGCACAGGTTTGAACACATATTGCAGCACCGAGCGGCGGCCCGTCAGGATGCCCACGTCAACGGGCATGCCGGGCGTAATCGGCAGTACCTTGCCGTGCGCCGTCAGCTGGCTGCGGTCGGTACTCAGCTGCACCTCGAAATACGGCTCGTTGCGTTCATCGGGAATCGCATCGGCGCCCACGCGCACCACCTGCGCCTGCATGCGTCCATAGGTGGTGGCGTCATACGCCAGCACATTGGCCGACGCGCGCTGCCCCACGTGGATGAAACCGATGTCCGACGGCTTGACGCGCACGGAGATCAGCATTTCCGAATCGGCGGGCACGATTTCCAGGATAGGCTTGCCCGGCTGCGCCACGCCGCCGACAGTCGCCACCAGGACGCGGTTGACGACGCCGTCGACGGGCGCCGTAATATCGCGCCGGCTCACCTGGTCTTGCTGGCCCTTGACTGTGCTGGCCAGGGCGCCGGCCTTGGTTTCATATTCGCTGCGCTGGGCGCCCCACTGGCCGCGCATGCGCGCTTCCACTTCGCCCGCCTGCGCCTGCGCCTCGGCCAGGGTGGCCGTCAGGCGCGGCACGGACGCGCGCAGGCCGTCGAGTTCCGTGCGCTGCTGCTGCACGCGCTGCTGCGCGTTCAGATAATCGCCGCGCGAACCGGCACCCTCTTTAAAGAGGCGCTCTTCGATCGACAGGCTTTCCAGCGCAATCTTGAGGCCCGTGTCGAGTTGGGCGATGCGGCTGTGCGCCTCGGCCAGCTCGCCGCGCCGGCGCGTCACGCCTTCGCGCGCGGCCGCCGTAGCCGACGCGAATTCGCGCTGGCCATCGCGCCACAACTGCGTTTCCTTGGCGATCAGCTCGGGCGCTTCCTGCTGCCATTCCGGCGCAAACCGGGGCGTGCCGCCGGACAGCAGCGCGTCGAGGCGCGCCCTGCCCGCCAGCGCGGCCAGGCGGTTTTGCACGCTGGCGCCCAGGTTGGCCTCGTACTGGGCCGTGTCCAGGCGCAGCAGCAAGTCGCCGCGCCGCACGCGCTGGCCCGGTTTCACGAGCATTTCACGCACGATGCCCCCTTCCAGGCTTTGCACTTCCTGCAGATGCGACGGCGGCGTGATGGCGCCACGGCCATTCACGGACACGTCGAGCTGGGCGAAGGTGGCCCAGGCCAGGGTCAACACCAGCAGCACGGCGATCAGGGCCAGCATGCACAGGACGATGCGCTGCGGTTCGCGTTCCGGGTCCGGGTGGGCCGCTGGCAGCGGGCGGGCGTTCAGGGCGCTCATGCCGCCACTCCCTGTTCCGCCGCAGGCCTGGCCGTCTGGTTATTGAGCACGCGCATGACCTCATCGCGCGGGCCATCGGCCACGATGCGCCCCTTGTCAAAGACGATCAGGCGGTCCACCAGCGCCAGCATGGCCATGCGGTGGGTGACGAGCACGATGGTCGTGTCTTTCAATGTCCGCAGCCGGGAGATCAAGCGCTGCTCGGTGGCCGGGTCGAACATGCTGCTCGGCTCATCGAGCAGCAGCATGGTCGGTTTCGCGAGCAAGGCGCGGGCCATGGCCACGGCTTGCCGCTGGCCGCCGGACAGGCGCTCGCCCCGCTCGCCCACTTCCGTCGCCACGCCGTTGGGCAGCTGGGTGATGATATCGTCGAGGCAGGCCAGGCGAATGGCATCGAGCAGGCTGGCGTCATCGGGCTGGCTGCGTCCCAGTTCGATGTTTTCGCGCAGGGTGCCGTGGAACAGGGTCACGTCCTGCGGTACGTAGCCGATCTGGCGGCGCAGGCTCAAAGGTTCGAGCTGGGTGCTCGCCAGGTCGTCGAACAGCACGCTGCCGCTTTGCGGGCCGTACTGGTTCAGCAGCAAGCGCAGCAAAGTGCTCTTGCCGGAACCGAGCTTGCCGATCACGCCGACCCGTTCGCCGCGGCGGATCTGCAAATTGAGTTTATCGAGCAGCGGCGGCGAGTTCGGGTAGGCAAAGCCCACGTCGCGAAACTCGATGCGCCCGGACAGGGGCGGCGCCTGCAGGCTGGCCGCGTCGTCATCGGTCGGTGCTTCCATGATTTTATTCAGGGCGTGGTAAGACAATTTGGTCTGCTCCCAGCGCATGATCAGGCCAGCGATCTGGCTCACGGGCGCCAGCGCGCGTCCCGTCAGCATGCTCACGGCGATGATCTGGCCCAGGGTCAGCAGGTGTTCCCCCATCAGCAAGGCGCCCGTGGCCACCACGGCCACGCCGGACAGGGCCAGCACGGCCGTGTTGATGTAATTGACGCGGCTGACGATTTCGCGCGTCTCGACGCTGTTGGCGGCGATGGCCACCGTCAGGCTTTCCCATTTGCGCCGGCTCCACGCTTCGGCACCCAGCGCCTTGATGGTGTCGAGGCCATTCATGGTTTCAAACAGGTGCGCCGTGCGCTGCGCGCTTTCCTGCATCGAGGCGGCCACGTGGCGCGCCAGGGCCGCGCGCGAGGCAAAGGCCACCAGCAGCAAAATCGGGATGACGGCCAGGGGCACGAGCACGAGCCAGCCGCCCACCAGGGCGATCACCAGCAGGAACAGCAGCAGGAACGGCAAATCGCCCAGGGTCGTCAAGGTGGTGGAGGCAAAGAATTCGCGCACGGATTCGAAATCGCGGACGGTATTGGCCAGGGTGCCGCCGGAAGCGGGCCGGCTGGCCGCGCGCAGGCGCAAACACTGGGCAAAGATGTTCGACGACAGCGCCACGTCCATGCGGCGCGACGCCGTTTCCACCAGTTCGCCGCGCAGCAGGCGCAGGGCCAGTTCGAAGCCCGTCAGCACCACGACGGCGATCGTCAGCACCCACAGGCTGGACGTGGCATTGTTCGGGATCACGCGGTCATACACGGCCATCGCATAGAACGGCACCAGCGCGCCGATGATATTGAGCACCAGGGTGCCCAGCAAGGCCCAGCGGAAGACCCAGCGGTTGCGGTTGAAGACATCCCAGAACCAGCGCCCCGCCACCGGCATGCTGTAGAGCAGGCTGCGCTGGTCGAAAAACAGTACGGGCCGCACGGCTACCCAGCGTCCGTCGGGCACTTCCTGCGCCAGCGCGGCCGCGTCCAGCCAGGCGCTGCCGTCGATGCCGGGCACGTGGCATTCGTATTTGCCGTCGGCAATGGTCAGCACCACCAGCGCCTGCCCTTCCCCGTTGTACAGCAAGGCCGGCATTTCCGTAGCGCGGCGCGGCTTGTCTGCCGGCAACGCGGTGCCGGCCAGGGTGGCTTGCGCCAGCGCCTGCTCAAGAAAGCCGGTGGCGGCCGGGTCACCATGCGCGGTCACGCTGGCGCGCAGGCGCTCGGCCTGCACGGCCACGCCGAAAAAGCGCGCGAGGAAGACGATGGCGTCAGCGATGGCATCGGTGGACGCGCCGGCGGAAGCTGCGGAGGTGTCGGGGGGTGGGGTCATGATGGGTTCACAATAAAACGCTGCGGCGCACCGGTCGGGCGCGCCGCAGCGGGAACGCTATCGCTTCCGCGATGAGCGATGAGCAATAATTAATGAGCAATAATCAAATCAGCGCGGAAGCGCCCTTGCGGCGGCGCGCCATGAAGCCCAGCAGGCCCAGGCCCGCGACCAGCATGGCCCAGGTTTGCGCTTCCGGCACTGGCGACACGGCCAGCAGGGTTTGCGAAGCCGGGTTGACGCTGCTCAAGCTCGTGTAGTTGTACAGGTTCTGGATGGCGCCATTGCCCGTGGCTACGCCCAGCATGGTGTTGGCCTCGCTGATGACGGCATTGCTCAGGCTTTTGAAGCGCAAATCGCCCGTCAGCAGGTTTGTGTTGTCGTTATTCAATTCCCACAGGGCCAGCTGAAAGGCGGCGGCGCTGTTGGCGCTGGTCGACACACTGGCGACAGACGAGGCGTAATAGCCCTCGTACAGGCGCTTGACGGAATCGCTGGCGGCGAAGGCGCCGCTGCTGTAGCTGTTCGAACTATTGCTCAGTGCGACATGGGGATCGAGGCAGAATGCCAGGAAGGTGTTGCTGTCGTACTTGACTTCCCACAAGGTCGGCGAGATGGCGCTGCCCGAGCCAAAGGCGCCGCCGGCAGCCGTAAACAAGCTGACGCTGTGCGAATCGACGACTTGCAGGTTGGAGGCGGCCAGGGCGCTGCCGCTGGCAAGAGCGAACGTGGCGGCGGCGATGGCGCCGCGGACGAACAGGTGCATGGATTGTTTCATATTGGTTTCCCTATTTCTATTATCAAGTGTGGAAAAAGCGTGGAAAGCGCCGGCGCCCCGTGACGGGTGCGCCGGTGCGGCATTGCCGGGCAGGATTACGGGCCGGCAAGGGACATCAGGCAGCCATTTCCTGGGGCTGGACATTCGCGTGGGCCATGGCGCGGCGCAAGAGGTCGGCCATCTCGCACTGGGCCTGGGCTTCGGCAGCCGGGGCAGCCTGGGCGGCAGCGACCGTGTTGACCGTGCCATCCTGGCCCAGCACCACGTCGAGCGTGCTGTCGTCGCGCAGCAGGTCGGCCATGCTTGGCAAGTCCACGCCGGCGGCGGCCGCATCCTTGGCATCGACGTTGAAATACACGTCCGTCATGTCGACCGTCTTGCCGTCGGCCAGGGTGGCGCTGCTGCGCTCGAGGTGCAAATTGCTGTTGGCGTCGAGGAAAGGCAGTTCCGTGTAGCTGACCGTCAGGCTGGCCACGCCGGCGTCGTGCAAGGACATCAGCTCGCCATCGTCCGTCACGCCGTTGCTGTTGGCGTCGCGCCAGATGCGCAGTTCCGCAAACTTGTCATCGTGCGCATCGACCACGCCGTCGCCGTTCGAGTCATGGCTGGACAGCTTGGCAAAGCCCGTGCCCTTCTCGTTGCCGCCGAACAACTCGGAGATGTTGTCGATCTTGCCATTGCCATTGCTGTCAATGGCCAGCAAGCCGTCCTGGGCCGAGACCCAGCCCGTCTGGATGGCGCTGCCCGTGCCCAGCAAGTCGAAGCTGCCGTGGAAGTCGGCGCGGGCGATCGTGTGCACGCCGTCACCGTTGAGGTCGATGACGATGGGCGTGATGGCCGCATCCCAGCTCATGTCGTTCTGGCCCGACGCCAGTTTCAATATGTCCGTGTAGACCACGTTGCCCGTCGTGCCATTGCTGTTGACGTCCGAATCGATGTTGTCGTTCGTGCCCACGTTCTTCGCGCCCCAGCGCCACGTATCCATGGCATAGCCGGCGTGATACACGCCCGACTTGTCGAATTTGAGCGAATAGCTGCCCGGATCGAGATTGCTGAACAAATAGTTGCCGTAGGCATTCGTGTACGTGGTGGCCAGCAGCACGCCGCTGCCCGAGTACAGCTGCACCTTGATGTTGGCGATGCCCGCTTCGTTGTAGTCCTGTATGCCATCATGGTCGGCGTCGCGCCACACCTTGTCGCCCAGGCTGGCCTTGCGGTAGATGCCCGCATCCCAGCTCATGTCGTTCTGGCCCGCGGCCAGGTTGATCAGGCCCGAGCGACCCGTGCTGACATCGACGTCGGAATCGGCCGTGTCAACGCCCACATTGGCCTTGGTGTAGTAAAAGCCCGATGGACGGATGACTTCCACCTTGTAGCCGCCGGCCGCCAGTTCGCTGAACAGGTAATTGCCGCTGGCATTCGTCGTCGTCGTGGCGACGACCTGATTGTAGGCATTGAGCAAGTTGACTTTCACGCCCGCCACGCCCAGTTCGCCCGCCTCCTGCACGCCGTTGTAGTTCCTGTCTTCCCACACGCGGTCGCCGATGGAAGCCGTGTTCAGTTTCACCAGGCCCGCATCCCAGTCCAGCTGCACGTCGCCCGACTTCAGGGTGGTCCACGTGGTGGTGAAGCCGGTGGCAGGATTGACGTCCGAATCGGTGGCGTAACCGCCGATGTCGGCCTTGGTGAAGCCGTAGCCGGCCGGCGGCACGAAGCCCAGGTAGTAATTGCCTGGCACCAGGTTGCTGAACAGATAGTTACCGCTGGCATCCGTGGTGGCGCTGGCCACGACGGCCCCTTGCGCGTTGTACAGGTTGACTTTCACGCCACAGACGCCCGCCTCGCCCGCATCCTGCGTGCCGTTGCCGTTCGCGTCGAACCACACGCGGTCGCCGATGGAGGCCGTCTTATAGAGGCCGGCATCGAGATCCCTGTAGTTCTGGCCGGCAGCCACCGTCACCTGGCCGCTGTTGCCCAGCGTATTGATGTCGCTGTCGAGCGCATCGTTGCCGCCCGCGTCCTTGACCGTCGTCAGATAACCGGCGGGGGCGACGACGGCGATCGAGTAGGTACCGGGATCGACATTGAAGTTGTAATAGCCGGCGGCGTCCGTCAAGGTCGAACCGATCACGCTGCCGGCCGCGTTTTTCAGCTGCACGGTGACGCCGACCATGCCCGCTTCGCCCGCATCCTGCACGCCATTCATATTGCTGTCATGCCAGACCCGGTCGCCCAGAGTGGCTGGCAAGGCGACGATGCCGGCGTCCACGCTGTGGTTGCTGTCGCCCGAGGCCAGCAGCACTTGCGCCGTGCGGCCGTCGGCATTCGCGTCCGAGTCGCGCTGCTCGTCGCCGCCCTGGTCCTGGCCCGTGAAGGCGTAGCCGGCTGGCAAGGTGGTTTTATCGAACTGCACGCTGTAGGCGCCCGGTTTCAGGTTCGTGAACAGGTAGTTGCCGTTCGCATCCGTCAGCAGCGGGCTGCCGACGGCGTTGCCCGACGCATCGAGCAAAGTCACTTTCACGCCTGCGGCGCCAGCTTCACCCGCATCCTGCACGCCATTCTTGTTCGTATCGAACCAGACCCGGTCGCCCAGTTCGGCCGCACGGTACAGCCCCGCATCGAGGCTCAAGTTGGTTTCGCCCGGCGCCAGGGTGACGGGCGCCATCTTTCCGCTGGCATCGATGTTGCTGTCCTTGGCCGTGTCGCCGCCCTGGTTCGCTGCCGTCGGCACGTAGCCGGCGGGCGCCACCACGGTCACCGAATAGGTGCCCGGATTGACGTCGAAGTGGTAGCCGCCGCTGGCGTCCGTCGTCGTGGAGGCGACCACATTGCCGGCCGTATCCTTCAATTGCACGACAACATTGGCGATGCCTGCCTCGCCCGCGTCCTGCACGCCGTTGGCGTTCTTGTCTTCCCACACGAAGTCGCCCAGGTGGGCCATCGGCACCTTGAAGGTCAGGTAATGGGGCGCCAGGCTCAGGTCTTGCGCATTGCAGCCTTCCGTGCCGCCGTCATCGCGCACCTTGAAACCGAGGTCGAAGTCGCCGGCCACGGTCTGGCTGGGCACGAAGACCAGGTGGCCCGCCCGGATATCGTCGATGGAGACTTCCGTGCCCACCGCCACGGCCACGCCGTTGAGCAAGACCTGGCCCGCCGTGGTGGTATTGGTGATGACGATGGACTTGAAGCCGTCGTGCTCGACGTCGTCGTGGAAGCCGAAATCGCTTTCGCTCAGCACCACGCTGGAACCGTCGACCAGAGTGAAGGTCTTGTCGGCCGCATCGGGCGCATCATTGACGGGATCGATGATGACTTGCAAGCTCAGCTGGACGATATCGCCATTGCCCTTGTCGATCGTCACCTGGATGGTCGAGAAGCTGCCATTGTAGTTGGCGGCCCAGTCGCCGGGACGCACGTACACGGTATCGGCGTCGAGCATGCCGAACAGCGGCGTGTTCTCCGTCGATTCCGTATCGTCCGGCAACAAAACCGTGAAATTCTTGATATTCAGTTCGCCTTGCACCGAGTAGCCGGCCTGGATCAGCAGGTCGCGGATATCGAAATTCTTGTTGATGTCTTCGCAGACGTGGACCGTGGTCGACAGGTTGTAGGTAGTCATGCGGCCTCCTGACGGCATGCCACGGAGGCTGCAGGAGCGGAAATACGGGGGGCCAGGGCGCGATCAGCCTGGCCGCGCAAAGCGGCGAATGTATACATAGGTGGGCTTCCAAGAAGAGACTTGTTTAAAAAATGAAGCCGGCAGATCTTGTATACAGTTTCGAGGGACACAGGAGCCAGACGACGCAACCACGCAGCAGGGGGTGATTGTCTTTCTAATATTTAAGTTGTCGCAATTATATCCAATATATTTTCAAAAGCAAATTGATTTCCAATAATATCAATAAAATTTTTATAATTTTTTTGCGCATACCCAGCGCGAGCGGTGTTGCCATCCGGGGCCTGAAAATACATGCACCTTCTCGGCCCCCACCACAATCGCCTACAATCTCGGGATGAATCAACTTACCCTCGTCCTGCCCTTCGCCTTGCCCACTGCCGAACTGGCTGCCGACCTGCTCAAGGTCTTGCAGGCGCCCGCGCTGGCGGCGCTGCTGTCGCGCACCTCCACTTGCAATTTGGAAATTTTTGACAATACCAACCGCCTGCTGCCGCACGAAGCGTGGCTGGCGCACGCCTTGACCCTGTCGCCCGCGCCCAACGGCGAGGCGGCGCAGGCGGCCTTCGCGGCCCAGGCCATGCGCGGCTACGGCCTCGTGCCGGAACCGGGCGCGCGCTACTTCCTGCTGCATCCGGCCCACCTGGCCATCGCCCGCAGCCATATCAGCCTGGAAGACTTGCGCCAGCTCAAGCTGAGCGAGGCCGATGGCCGCGCCCTGTTCGACATTGCGGCCCCGTATTTCGACGAGATCGGCCAGCCCCTGTCGTATGGGGACGCGGGCACCTGGTTCATGCGCGCCGACGCCTGGTCCGACTTGCAGTGCGCCACGCCGGACGCCGCCACCACGCAAGACTTGTCCGTGTGGATGCCCGAAGGCGAGCATGCGCGGGCAGCGCGCCGCCTGCAAAACGAAGTGCAGATGCTGTGGCACGAACATCCGGTCAATGCGGCACGCGAAGAGCGGGGCTTGAAAGCCATCAATTCCTTCTGGATCTGGGGCGGCAGCCTGGCCACGGCGCAAGCCGGGCGCTGCGCGGCCAGCCTGCATACGCAGGGAGCACCGGGCTGGCTGGCCGCGCTGGCGGAACCGGCGCGGCGCGATGCCAGTCCAAACAGTGTGCTGGCCAGCACACAGGACGCAATCGTCGTGCTCGGCGGCCTGACCGAAGCGGCGCAGGCGCAGGAATGGGGCATGTGGCTGCAGCAGTTGCAAGCGCTGGAAGCCAACTGGTTCGCACCGCTGCTGGCGGCCCTCAAGGATGGCCGCCTG